>Ga0164293_10000908_pt1 | contig 24707 bp, 22 predicted proteins | sample GEODES118metaG_FD_111487 | JGI IMG/M metagenome (GOLD analysis project Ga0164293, IMG submission 111487) | Eutrophic lake water microbial communities from Lake Mendota, Wisconsin, USA - GEODES118 metaG | ecosystem: Environmental > Aquatic > Freshwater > Lake | place: USA: Lake Mendota...
ACCTGGCGGCGGCCGGCTTCGCGGTCGACCACGCGCCCGACGCCACGCGCGGGCTAGACGCGCTGGCCGTGCCGCCGCAAGCCCTGCCCGACCTCGTCATCCTGGACTTGATGCTCCCCGACCTCGATGGCCTCGAGGTGTGCCGGCGCCTGCGCGCCCTGCCCGGCGAGGCCGGCCGGGTGCCGGTGCTGATGCTCACCGCCAAGGGCGACCCGATGGACCGGATCATTGGCTTGGAAGTGGGCGCCGACGATTACCTGCCCAAGCCTTTTGAGCCGCGCGAATTGCTGGCGCGCATTCGCGCCATCCTGCGCAGGCGGCATGCGCCCTCCGCAGATGCCACGGTCGATCCTCAAGCGGGCGAGCCGCCCTTGCGTTTTGGCTCGCTGGAAATCGACCGCGCCGGCCGGCGCGTGACCGTTGGCGGCCAATCCGCCTCGCTCACGGCTTACCAGTTCGACCTGCTGCTGGCGCTGGCCGAGCGCGCTGGGCGGGTGCTGACCCGTGACCAGATCATGGAGGTGGTGCGCGGACGCGAGTTGGAGGCCTTCGACCGCTCGATCGATGTGCACATGGGCCGCATCCGCGCAGCCATCGAGGCAGACCCGAAGAACCCGCGCCGCATTCTCACCGTGCGCGGGGTGGGCTACGTGTTCGCCCGCGAACAAGACTGAGGCGGCCGCCCTCCGCCCTCCGCCCTCCGCCTGACGCACACCCATGGCTCCAAACAACCCCCCGCGCCGATTCACCGGCCTGCCGCTGTATCTGCGCATCTGGCTGGCGGTGGTGGGCGCGGTGCTGGTGATCACCCTGGCCTTCGCCTGGCTCTGGCGGGCCAATGCCGACGAGGCGCCCTCGGGACTGCGAGGGCGGGAGCGCGAGATCATCCTGCGCGACGCCAACGGCGAGGTACTGGGACGCACACGCAGCCGCCCGGTCTTCGTGCCGGGGCACGGCGTCGAGTTTGCGGTGCCGATGGAAGACGGGCGCACAGTCATCGTGCACATCCCGCCGCGCGAACGGCCTGACGAGGAGCGCGGGCCCGAGAGCCGCGGCGCTCCGGCGGGCGACAACCGGCCCGTCCCCGGAAGCCTGTCTGGCATGCACCGCGGCGGGCCTCCCATGCTCGGCCCGGCGCCGCCCTCACGCCCGTGGCTGCGCGGCACCAACGGCCTGCTGATCATGCTGGCGGTGGTCGCCCTGGCAGTGGCAGTCGGCAGCTACCCCATCATCCGCCGCCTCACCCAGCGGCTCGAGGCCCTGCGCGCCGGGGTCGAGCGCTGGGGCGAGGGTGACCTGAAGGCGCGGGTCGACGAATCCGGCCATGACGAGGCCGCTTTTCTGGCGCGCCGCTTCAACCGGGCGGCGGCGCGGGTGGAGCAATTGGTGAACAGCCACAAATCGCTGCTGGCCAACGCCTCGCACGAGTTGCGCTCGCCGCTGACGCGCATCCGCATGGGCCTGGCGCTGCTGGGGCCGCAGACCGATGACCGCGTTCGGGCCGAGCTCGAACGCAATATCGAAGAGCTCGACCAACTGGTCGGAGAAATTCTGCTCGCCAGCCGCCTGGACATGCCGGGCGCAGAGATCGGCACGCCCGAGGCGGTGGACCTCATGGGACTGGCCGCGGAGGAGTGCGCCAGGACAGGCGCTCGGCTGGAAGTCCAGCCGACCCGCGCGCCCTTGGTGCTGCAGGGTCAGCCCCGGCTGCTGCGCCGGGTGCTTCGCAACCTGCTGGAAAACGCCCACCGACATGGCGCAGGCGAGGTGGAAATGGCGCTGGCGCGTGAGGATGGCGCTGGCGGCGCGTCCGCGCAAGCGGTACTGCGGGTCTGCGATCGCGGCCCCGGCGTGCCGGAGGCACAGCGCGAACGCATCTTCGAGCCCTTCTACCGCTTACCCGGCGCCAGCGAACACGCCGGTGGCGTGGGCCTGGGTCTGGCCCTGGTGAAGTCCATCGTGGAGCGCCATGGCGGCACGGTGCGCTGCGAGGGCCGCGAAGGCGGCGGGGCCTGCTTTGAGGTGCGATTGCCGCTTGCCGGGGCCGCTGCGGGGACCTAGAATTTAGCGCTAAATCTAGCGCCGAATTTGGAGCCATTATGGAAGCCATCCACGCCGATCTGTCGGTGAGCATGTCGGAGTTCAAGAAGAACCCGGCCGCCGTCTTGCGCGCGGCCAAGCGGCGTCCGGTGGCCGTACTCAATCACAACCGCGCAGCGTTCTACATGCTCGAACCCCAGCTGTTCGAGGCCTTGCTCGAGGAACTCGCCGACCAGGACCTGCTGCGCAAAGTCACCCAGCGTCTGGCAGATGTAGACAAGGCCGTTGAGGTCCGTCTTGACGAGCTCTGAGCACGCGAGCAGCCAGAAGTACAGACTGTTCTTTCTCCCTGCGGCGCTCGAAGAGTGGAGCCGCCTCGACGGCTCCGTGCGCGAGCCTCTCAAAAAGTTGCTGGCCAAGCGGCTGGACCAGCCCCATGTTCCCGGCGGCCGGCTGCATGGCACCCTCTCGACTTGCTACAAGATCAAATTGCGCAAGCAGGGCGTGCGTCTGGTCTACACCGTACAGGAAGCGCGCCTCATCGTGCTGGTCCTGGCCGTGGACCGCCGCGAGGACTCAGCCGCCTACCAATCGGCGCTGGCCCGGCTGCAATCGATCGTCAATTGATCGGAAATGCCCTGCGCAAAGGTTTCGCGCCTCAAGCCGACGGGGCCGGGACCGAGTCCGAGGGCATCGCAGGCAGGGCCTGCAAGCCCGCTAGCGCCTGCAGCGCCCGCGCCGGATCGAGGTCGGTCATGCAGCGCTGGTGCCCCAGCGGGCATTCGCGCTCGAAGCAGGGCGCGCAATCGAGCGGCGGCTGATAGGCGGGATCATCCTTGAGCCAGATCACCGTCGCGGCGTCACTGAGGGGCGGCGTGTGCAGTGGGCTGGAAGAACCGAACAGGGCGACCTGCGGCCGGCCGAAGGCCGCTGCCACATGCATCAGGCCCGAGTCGTTGCTCACCATGGCGCGGGCGCCGGCAATCAGCGCGAAGGCCTCGGCCAACGAGGTGCGGCCCGCAAGCTGGCGGCAGCGGTCTGGCGCACCCGCAGCCGCCACCGCCTGGGTGATTTCTTCGCAGACCTCACCGTCCTTGGCAGACCCGAGCAAGAGCACCGGCGCATCGAGCTGCGTGGCCAGCTGTGCGTAGTGCGCCGAGGGCCAGCGCTTGGAGGGACCAAACTCTGCGCCCGGCGCAAAGACGTAGTAGCCGCTGACCTCCAGCCCCTGGGCCGCAGCAACCCGGGCCGCCTCGCCCTCGGCCAGCGCCAGGCGCGGTCGGTCGGCTTCGACACCAGGCTCGCCGGCGAGCGCCGAGTAAAAGGCCACCATCGGCGGCTTGCCCTTGGGGTTCTTGAGGCGGTGGGTAAGCAGGCCCACACGGGCCTCGCCCAGGTAGCCCACGCGGCGCGGGATGCTGGCCAAAAAAGGAAGCAGCGCACTCTTGAGGGAGTTGGGCAGCACGTAGGCGGTGTTGAAGCGGCCCTCGAGTTCGCGCGCGAGCCGGCGCCGCTCACGCAGCTGCAGGCCACCGTGCTGGAAAGGAAACTCCACCACCTCGGCGACCTGCGGCATGGCGCGGTAGACCGGCGCCACCCAGGGCAGCGCTCCGACAGTGAGCCGCTCGCCGCGGGCATGCAGCCGGCGCATGAGGGGCTCGGTCATGACCGCGTCGCCGATCCACTGCGGCGCGATGACCAGGCTGGCCGTGCCCGGGGCGGTCGTGTTCATTCGGGAGGCGCTCATGGAGAAGGAAAAACGCCCCGGGGCAGGTCAGCCGGCCGGGGCGGAGTGGGTAGATCGGCTGGCCTCAGTGGCCGCCGTCGAAATGCTCGCCGGCAGCCAGCCGGTACACCGTGCCGCAATAGGCACAGCGGGCCTGGCCGGTGCTGGCCACATCGAGGAAGACGCGTGGGTGGCCATTCCACAGCTTCATGCCGGCCTGAGGACTGGGGCAGAAGACGCCGCCGTTGCCGTTGAGGTCACCGGCCTTGAGCTCGACGACGGTTTCCTGGCGGGTGGTGGCGGTGGTCATGGCGTGCCGGTCCTCAAACCTGGGTGAGCCAGTGGGCGTACTTGGGGTTGCGGCCGCTCACGATGTCGAAGAAGGCCGCCTGGATCTTCTCGGTGATGGGGCCGCGCGAGCCGATACCGATCTCGACACGATCGAGCTCGCGGATCGGGGTCACTTCAGCGGCAGTGCCGGTGAAGAAGGCCTCGTCGGCGATGTAGATCTCGTCACGGGTGATGCGCTTTTGCACCAGCTCGATGCCCAGGTCTTGACAAATGTGAACCACGGTGTTGCGCGTGATGCCGTTGAGGGCGCCCGCGGACAGATCGGGCGTATAGACCTTGCCGTCCTTGACCACAAAAATGTTCTCGCCGGCTCCTTCGCTCACAAAGCCGGAGACGTCGAGCAGCAGCGCCTCGTCGTAGCCGTCGTCAAGCGCCTCCATGTTGGCCAGGATGGAGTTGGTGTAGTTGCTCACCGCCTTGGCCTGCGTCATCGTGATGTTGACATGGTGGCGGGTGTAGCTGGAGGTTTTGACGCGGATGCCGCGCTTGAGCCCTTCTTCGCCGAGGTAGGCGCCCCAGGCCCAGGCGGCCACCATCAGGTGGATCCGGTTGCCACGGGGGGACACGCCCAGTTTTTGCGAGCCGATCCAGGTGAGCGGACGCAGGTAGCAGCTCTCCAGCTTGTTGGCGCGAACCACCGCACGCTGCGCCTCGGACACCTGCTCCTTGGTGAAGGGGATGGCCATGCGCAAAATTTTGGCGCTGTTGAACAGGCGGTCCGTGTGCTCGGCCAGGCGGAAGATGGCGGTGCCCTTGTCGGTCTTGTATGCGCGGACCCCCTCAAAAGCGCCGCAACCGTAATGCAGGGTGTGGGACAGGACGTGGATCTTGGCGTCGCGCCACTCCACCATCTCACCGTCCATCCAGATCTTGCCGTCGCGGTCGTCCATGCTGGGAATGGCGCTCATGTCTTTTCCTTTGGCGTCGGGATATGCAAAACGACAATTCTAGTGTGCGGCCGGCCCCCCCCGGGGCTCGGCCGGCGCTGCCGGAGCAAGCGCCTCGCCCGCCTCAGGCACCTCGCCCGAGGCGTCGTCCTCGGGCCGCCAGAGTTTCCAGCGCAGGAGCCGGCCGTTCACCAGCTCGCAGGTCACGTGTGAGCCGCCGGTGTCCGTCCATCGGTACACCTCAGGCTCCTCTCCTTCAGGGGACTGGCGCACACCCAGAGCCTTGGTCAGGGCCATGATGTGCAGCAGGTTCACGCCCGGGCGCAGCTTGGCGTTGAGCATGACGGCGCTGGCAACATGACCGACCGGCCTGTCGGTCGCCTGCTTCATCACATGCACCATGCGGTTGAAGTGCAGCAGCACCCACATCACGCCGCCGCTCAGGACAGCGGCAACGCCGGGCCAGCCATAGGAGTTCCAGGCAAAAGCCAGGAAGGCCACTGCGGCGAGGGGATAAACAATACGACGCCAGTTCATGCCCCGCATTGTCTCCGTTCGGCGAGGGGCCACGGCTGTGACGAATGCGAAGGCCCTGAAATCGGCCCGATTGATCAGGTGAGCCCGGTGCCGGACGCCTGTGGAACTGGAGCGGCCACCCCGCAGTGGAGGCAGTAATGCGCGAACGCGCTTTTTCGGGTGCGGCAGGCCCCGCAGCGATCAAACAGGCCGATGCCACAGTGGGGGCAGAAATCGCCGCTATCGTCCTTGAGATTGGCCGCCCGCTCGCAACCGGGGCACAGGTTCTGGGAGAGCCGGGCCAGCGCGGCGTCATAGGGCAGCGCTTTGCGCCGCTGACTGTCCGGCTGCGCCTCGGCCTGGCGCTGCCGCTGGAGGTAGCGCTCGAGGGACACGATGGCCTGGCGGCCGATGATGACGGTGAGCAACACCCCCACCGCATAGCGCACGTAGACCCCGTAGCTGGGGAGGTAGGGAACCAGCTCGACGAAAAAGGTGAAGGCAGCAAACAGCGCGAACCCCCAGACGAACGGCCACCAGCGGCCCTGCCGGTGACGCCACAACAGCCAGCCCGCCACCCCGAGCAGAGGCAAGGTCAACGCCAGACGGTAGAGGAAGACGCGCAATTCCAGATGGCGTTGCTCCGCAGCCAAGGCCTTGCCGGCCGCCTCCTCGTGCTGCTCCAGGTCGCGGCGCAGGCCGGCCTCTCGTTGCTGCGCGTCGAGAAGCTCCTGCCTGCGACGCTGTACGGTGGCCTCGGCCTCACGCAAGGCCTGCTGCAGCGGATCGAGCCGGCGGGTGCGTCCCAACACCTCCGGGTCCTGGTCTTGGCGCTGGGTCGCCTGGCGGGCTGCCAACCAGCTCTCCAGGCCCTGGCGCGCGGCACGCAACTCGGCCGTCGCCGCCTGCTGCCCCAGCTGCGCCTGTGCCAACGCCTCCTGCGCCTCTTTCTGCTGCGTGCGGGCCTGCGCCATCTGGCCCTCCAGCCGCCGGACCAGTGCCCGGTCGGTGAAGTCGGCCCATTGGCGGCGGCTCTCGATCTTGGGCAGGTCACCCACCAGCGCCCCGCCGAGCCCGATCAAAAAGCCGGCGAACAAAAGTGCGAGCAGCCACAGGCCGCGGCGAAACCATTTCTCGGGAAGTCGCATGGTCTGGGTCATGACAAACCTCCCTCACGCGCCGATGCGGTGAAATTTTTTTTCATTCGGGATCCTCCGAGGCTTCCAGGCCTGATTCTGAGGAGCCGATCCTGCAGGTACTTACGGCGCGCCAGGTCGCAGTGAACTGACAGCGCCTTGGCGAAAAGACCGGTGGCAGCCTCAGGCCAGCGAGCGCACCACTTCCATCGCCTCTTCAATGCGGTCGACCGGGTGGATGGTCAGGCCCTCGAGGTCACGGCTGCCCTTTTTCGGGGCGTTGGCGCGCGGCACCACCGCCACCGAAAAGCCCAGTTTGGCCGCCTCGCGCAGGCGCTCCTGGCCGCGCGGCGCGGGCCGCACCTCGCCCGCCAGGCCCACCTCGCCAAAGGCGATGAAGCCCTTGGGCAAGGCTCGGCCGCGCAGGGAGGAGGTGATGGCCAGCATCACCGCCAGATCGGCCGCCGGCTCGCTGATACGAACGCCGCCGACGGCGTTGACGAAAACATCCTGGTCGTAGCAGGCCACGCCCGCATGGCGGTGCAGCACCGCCAGCAGCATGGCCAGGCGGTCACGGTCGAGGCCCACCGACAGCCGGCGCGGGCTGGGCCCGCCGGTGTCGACCAGGGCCTGGATCTCGACCAGGAGCGGGCGCGTGCCCTCCAGGGTGACCAGCACGCAGCTGCCCGGCACGGGCTCGGTGTGCTGCGAGAGAAAGATGGCGCTCGGGTTGGCCACCCCCTTGAGCCCCCGCTCGGTCATGGCGAAGACGCCAATCTCGTTGACGGCACCGAAGCGGTTCTTGATGGCGCGCACCAGCCGGAAGCTCGAGTGTGTGTCGCCCTCAAAATAAAGCACGGTGTCGACCATATGCTCGAGCACGCGCGGGCCCGCCAGGGCGCCCTCCTTGGTCACGTGGCCCACCAGCACGATGCAGGTGCCGCTGGCTTTGGCCGCGCGGGTGAGGTGCGCGGCGCACTCGCGCACTTGGGCCACCGAGCCCGGCGCCGAAGTGAGCTGGTCGGAGTAGACCGTCTGGATGGAGTCGATCACCGCAACCGCCGGCCGGGTGTTGGCCAGCGTGGCCAGGATCTTTTCCAGATTGATCTCGGCCAGCACTTTGACCTGCGAATGGTCCAGACCCAGCCGGCGCGAGCGCAGCGCCACCTGGGCGCCAGACTCCTCGCCGGTGACGTAAAGCGTGGGGATCTGGGCGCGCTCGAGGTTGTCCAGGGCCTGCAGCAGCAGGGTGGACTTGCCGATGCCGGGGTCGCCGCCAATGAGCACCACCCCGCCTTCAACGATGCCGCCACCCAGCACCCGGTCCAGCTCGTCGATCCCGGTGGGCGCCCGGCTCACCTCGGTGGCCTCGATGTCGGCGAGCACCGTCACCGGGGTCGACTTGGCCAGCGCGGCGAAGCGGTTCTTGCCGCCACCCGCGGGGGCATCGGGCACGGTCTCGACCAGCGTGTTCCAGGCCTCGCAATGCGGGCACTTGCCGAGCCAGCGCGGGCTCGAGCCGCCGCATTCGGTGCAGCTGTAGACGGTCTTTTCCTTGGCCATGGGGCATTGTCGATGCAAACGGAAACCGTCAGCGGATCGCGATGCTCCTGGGCTGTCGCCGCCTAGGATGCGGCCCGTTCGCGTCCGACGGAGAACCTCATCACGCTTCGTACTCTGATCAAGCCGCCGGGTCGACCTGCACCGGCACCCGGGGCGCCACCGCGCACATGAGCTCGTAGCCGACGGTTCCGCCGGCATGTGCCACCTCGTCGATGGACAGCACCCGGCCGTTGGCGGCGAGGCCCCAAAGCGTGACCTCGCTACCGAAGCCGGCCTCTGGCAGTTCGGTGAGGTCGACGGCGATCATGTCCATGCTGACCCGGCCCAGGGTGCGGGTACGCCGCCCCTGCACCAGCACCGGCGTGCCGGTGGGGCAGTGCCGTGGGTAGCCGTCGGCATAGCCGCAGGCCACGATGCCGATGCGCATCGCGCCCGGGGCGCTGAAGGTGGAGCCATAGCCCACGGTGTCGCCCGCCTGCAGGGCCTGCACCCCAATCACGCGCGAGGACAGCGTCATGGCCGGCATCAGGCCCCAGTGGGCGATGTCGTGTGCAGGAAAGTCTGGCGAGCTGCCATAGATGGCGACGCCTGGCCGCACCCAATCCGCAGCCAGATGGGGCAGGTCCGGGGCGGCGGCATGGCGCAGGATCGCCGCGCTGTTTGAAAGACTGCGCTCGCCCGGCAGGTCGCGCGTGGCCGCGTCGAAGACGCGCACCTGGTGCGCTACGCCCAGCGGGCCGTCGGCGTCGCTGAAATGCGTCATGTGCGTGATTTCTTCGACCTGGGGCAAGGCGTTGAGGCGCGCCCAGGCATTGCGGTAGGCCGCGGGTCGCAAGCCCAGGCGGTTCATGCCCGAGTTCATTTTGAGAAAGACCCGATGCGGCGTGTGGGTCTTGTGCAAGGCCAGCATGTCGATCTGCTCCTCACAGTGCACCACATGCCACAGGCCCAGGCGCGAGCACAGCTCCAGGTCACGGGTTTCAAACGCGCCCTCCAACAACAGCAGGGGGCCGCGCCAGTCGAGCGCGCGCAGGCGGCTCGCCTCGTCGAGATCGAGCAGCGCGAAACCGTCGACGCCGCGAAGGCCCTCGAGGGCGCGCTCAATCCCGTGGCCGTACGCGTTGGCCTTGACCACACCCCAGACGCGGGCATCGGGGGTCTCGGCACGCAAGCGTGCCAGATTGGCGCGCAGGGCCTCTGGGTGGACAGTAACCTGGATGGGGCGGGGCATAAACCCAAATTGTGGCACCACGGCGCGTGATATAACCCGCCCACCTTCTGGAGACGGCAACCCCGTCGCAGCCCGCACGCGGGGCCGCGGCCGAACAAGAATGAAGCGCGGCTTTTACACCATCATGTCGGCGCAGTTTTTCAGCTCGCTGGCCGACAACGCTTTGTTTGTGGCTGCAGTGGAACTGCTCAAGTCAGGCGGCGCGCCCGAGTGGCAGCGCGCTGCGCTGGTACCCATGTTCGCGCTGTTTTACGTGGTGCTCGCGCCCTTTGTGGGCGCCTTTGCCGACGCCATGCCCAAGGGCAAAGTGATGTTCATCAGCAATGCGATCAAGGTCGTCGGTTGCCTGATGATGCTGTTTGGTGGCCATCCGCTTATTGCCTACGCTGTCGTGGGCCTGGGCGCAGCGGCCTACTCACCGGCCAAGTACGGCATCCTCACCGAGTTGCTGCCGGTCTCGCAGCTGGTGAAGGCCAACGGCTGGATCGAGGGCCTGACGATCGCCTCGATCATTCTGGGCATTCTCCTTGGCGGGCAGCTTGTGGGGCACGCCGTGGCAAGTCACCTGCTGGCGATGGACCTGCCCGTGTTCGACACCGGCATTGACACCGCTCCCGAGGCGGCCATCTCGATCCTCATTGCCGTCTACGGCCTGGCCGCCTGGTTCAACACCCGCATCCCCCACACGGGCGTGGCCATGCGGCCTATCCCCAGCAACCCGCTGGCGCTGGTGCCCGATTTCTTCTCGTGCAACACGCGTCTGTGGCGCGACAAGCTGGGCCAGATTTCCCTGTCCACGACCACTCTGTTCTGGGGCGTGTCAGGCAACCTGCGCTACATCATCCTGGCCTGGAGCGCTGCTGCCCTGGGCTACAGCACCACCCAGGCCTCGGCCCTGACCGGCGTGGTGGCCCTCGGCACAGCGGTCGGTGCCGTGGTGGCCTCGATGCGGATGCGTTTGGACATGGCGACCAGCGTCATGCCCCTGGGGATCGCCATGGGACTGCTGGTGGTGCTGATGAACTTCATCAGCAACGTCTGGGTCGCCGCGCCCTTCCTCATACTGCTGGGCGCGCTCGGAGGCTTCCTGGTGGTGCCGATGAACGCGCTGCTGCAGCACCGCGGACACAACCTCATGGGCGCTGGCCGCTCGATCGCGGTGCAAAACTTCAACGAGCAGGCCTGCATCCTGGCGCTCGGCGCGTTCTACACCATGTCCACCGGCTTTGGCCTGTCGGCCTTCGGCGCGATCACCGCATTCGGCCTGCTGGTGGCTAGCGTGATGTGGCTGATCCAGCGCTGGCATGCCAGCAACCTGGTGCGGCACAAGGACGAAGTCGACCACCTGCTCGAAATCGCCCGGCACGACAACGCCCATGGTTGAAAGGGGCAGCGGGCGGGCAGCCGCTGCACTGGTGCTCAACGCCCTGGTCTGGGGCTTGTCCTGGTGGCCCTTTCGCGAGCTACAGGCCTTGGGCTTGCATCCGCTGTGGGCCACGGGAGGCGTTTACCTTCTGTCTCTCATCGTGATGCTGGCCTTCCGGCCGCAGACCCTGAAGGAGTGCGCAGGGCACGCCGCCTTGTGGCTGCTGGCCCTCGTCGCCGGCCTGACCAATATTGGCTTCAACTGGGCGGTCTCCATCGGTGACGTGGTCCGCGTGGTGCTGCTGTTCTACCTGATGCCGGCCTGGTCGCTGCTGCTGGCCTGGCCTCTGCTCGGCGAGCGGCCCACCGTCTCTGGCCTGCTGCGCCTGGCACTGGCACTGGCCGGGGTGGTGGTGGTGCTCGACCCTGGCACGGGCGGCTGGCCCCTGCCCCAGGGGGCGGCCGACTGGCTGGCCCTGGGTGCGGGCTTTTGCTTCGCCTTCACCAACATTTTGCTGCGCAAGCTCGAGCAAGTACCGCCTTGGGCGCGGGTGCTGGCAATGTTTGGCGGCGGCCTGGTGATGGCCAGCGCCACCGCAGCGGCGGGATGGGGCGCAGGCCTGCTGCCGCCGCCCCTTTTGCCGGCGGCCGGAGTGCTGCTGGCCTTGATGCTGGGTCTGGCCTTCCTGGGCGGGAACATCGCTCTGCAATACGGCGCGGCCCGACTGCCTGCGGCAGCGACCTCGCTGATCATGCTGTCGGAGGTGGTGTTCGCCAGCCTTTCGTCGGTCGCGCTGGGCGCGGCAGATTTCAGCCCGCGCATCGCGCTGGGCGCCGGGCTCATCCTGCTGGCAGCTTTGTGGGCGTGTCTGCCCGCGCGACCCCGGCAGGCGACACAATGAGAGGCTTATGACGATGAATACCTCCACCATCTACGACTTCACCGTCCGCCAGATCGATGGCCGGGACCAGCCCCTGGCCGCCTGGCGCTCACAGGTCCTGCTGGTGGTCAATACCGCCAGTGCCTGCGGCTTCACGCCGCAGTACGCCGGCCTCGAGACTCTGCACCGCGACTACGGGGACCGGGGCCTGGTGGTGCTGGGGTTTCCCTGCAACCAGTTTGGCGCCCAGGAGCCTGGCAGCCACTCCGAGATCGCAACCTTTTGCGAAACGCGCTTCGGGGTCAGCTTTCCACTCATGGAAAAGGTCGAGGTCAACGGCGAGCAGGCGATTCCCCTGTACCGCTGGCTCAAAGCCGAAGCCCCCGGTCTGCTCGGGACACAGGCGATCAAGTGGAACTTCACCAAGTTCCTCGTCGGCCGTGACGGCCAGGTGATTCGCCGCTACCCGCCCACCGCCCGACCGGAGGCGATTCGCGCGGACATCGAGGCCGCGCTGGGACAGGCAGCGACCGCCTGAAGCCAGGCCAGATCAGGTCAGGTCAGGAGGCCAGGGCCTCGTCGAGCAACTCCACCCAATGCCGGACGGGCGTGTCGGTGCCCGATTGCAGGTGGGTGATGCAGCCGATGTTGGCCGAGGCAATGGCCGCCGGCTGCAACGCGCCCAGGTGGCCGAGTTTGCGGTCTCGCAACTGGGTTGCGGTTCCCGGCTGAAGGACCGAGTAGGTGCCTGCAGACCCGCAGCACAGGTGGGACTCGACGGGCGCCAGCTGCAGCTGAAAGCCCAGTGCGCCCAGGTGCTGCTCCACCCCGCCGCGCAGCTTCATGCCGTGCTGCAAGGTGCAGGGCGGGTGATAGGCGATCACGCCGGGCGGCGGCCGGACCCGGTCTTTCAAGGCGGGCACAAGCTCGGGAAGCAGCTCGCTCAGGTCGCGTGCCAGCGCGCTGATGCGGCGGGCCTTGTCGGCATAGGCCGGGTCGTCCTGCAGCAAATGGCCGTACTCCTTGACCGTGACGCCGCAGCCCGAGGCATTGATCACCAGCGCCTCGACTTGCCCCTGGCCCTGACCTTGATCCAGATACGGCCACCAGGCGTCGATGTTGGCGCGCATCTGGGCGCGGCCGCCGTCCTGGTCGTTGAGGTGAAACTTGACCCCGCCACAGCAACCGGCGCTGGGCGCAAAGAGCGCCTGAATGCCCGCCGCGTCGAGCACACGCTGGGTGGCCGCGTTGATGTTCGGGGCCATCGCAGGCTGGACACAGCCTTCCAGCATCAGCACCTGGCGTGCATGGGTGCGTGTGGGCAGCGCCCCCGCGGGCCGGGCAGCAGGCACCTTGGCCTGGAGCCCGGCGGGCAGCAGGCCACGCATCGCCTGGCCCAGCTTCATTGCGGGTGCGAACAGGGGCGAGGGCAAGCCCTCCTTCAGCGCCCAACGCAGCGCGCGCTGGGCCGGGCTCCGAGGCACACGGGCCTCGACGATGCGCCGGCCGATGTCGACCAGGTGACCGTACTGCACCCCGCTCGGGCAGGTGCTCTCGCAGTTGCGGCAGGTGAGGCAGCGGTCCAGGTGCAGCTGGGTCTTTTCCGTCGGTGCCTCGCCCTCGAGCACTTGCTTAATCAGGTAGATGCGGCCGCGTGGCCCATCGAGTTCGTCGCCGAAGATTTGGTAGGTCGGGCAAGTGGCGGTGCAAAAGCCGCAGTGCACGCACTTGCGCAGGATGGCCTCAGCCTCCAGGCCATCCGCCTGGTTCTGGAACTCGGGGGCAAGACGTGTCTGCATGAAAACTCAAAAGCCGGGGTAGAGCCGACCGGGGTTGAGGATGCCGGCGGGGTCGAACTCCCGCTTGAGGTCGCGGTGGATGCGTTCCAGCGTTGGGGCCAACGGAGCCAGGCGTCCGGGGCGAGCGGCGGCGCCTGGGCCACCGGCGATGAAAAGGGTTGTATGGCCGCCCACCGCCTGCGCGGCGCGGCGCAGGCCCTCGCCCTCGGCCGGCAGGGCGCGCACCCAGCGCTGGCCGCCATGCCACTCGATGTAGGGGGCGTCGGGCAGCGCCAGCACGGGCGCTGTCTGCGGCACCGACAGGCGCCACAGGTCCCGGTCGCCGCGCGCCTCGAACCAGGGCAGTCGCAGGTCGCGCGAGGCTGTCCAGTCGGCGGCGACGTCACCCAGGCGCTCACCGCCCAGGCGCTGGCAGGCGGCGGCCACTGCGGCAACGGCCCCGCGCAGGCGCAGGTAGAGGGTGGGCACGCCCGCGTCGTCGGCCCAGGCGCTGGCGTTCAGCGGCAGGCTTTGCCCGCCCCACTCGTTCAGGCGTCGCAGGGCTTCCTCCTGACTCATTTCGAAGCGCAGCGTGGCTTCGGCCGGCGCAACCGGCAGCACCTTGAGGCTCACCTCGGCGATCAGGCCCAGCGTGCCCATGGACCCCGCCAGAAGCCGCGAGACGTCGTAGCCGGCCACGTTCTTCATGACCTGCCCGCCAAAGACCAGCGTCTGGCCGCGGCCGTTGATGACTGTGGCGCCCAGCACGTAATCACGCACCGAGCCGACGCTGGCGCGGGCCGGGCCCGACAGGCCGGCGGCGACCATGCCGCCCACGGTGGCGCCCCCGCCAAAGTGCGGCGGCTCGAAAGGCAGGCACTGGCCCTGCGCGGCGAGGAGCGCCTCGAGCTGCGAAAGCGGCGTGCCGGCGCGGGCGGTGACCACCAGCTCGCTGGGCTCGTAACTGACGATGCCACTGAGATCAGCGGTTGAGAGGGTTTCACCGGCCTGCGCCGGCTCGCCGTAAAAGGCCTTGCTGCCACCGCCACGAATGCAAAGCGGCTGGCTCCGGGCGGCGGCATCGCGTATGCGCTCGGCCGCCTGCGCCAGCGCCGAGGCTGCCTCGGACGCAGAGGGCGCGGTGGCGGGAGCGGGCTCGGTGGGCAGGGCGGCGGCCGACATCATGGCCTCGATGTTATTCGCCCCGCAGGGGGTGGGCCGAGCGGCCGGGCAATGGCCCCTCGGACGAGCCATCTGCAAGCCCCGATGAGAGCGCGTGCGCAGGCACCGGTGCCGCCCGAGGCCCCGGGTCGGCGCAAAAATTGACCGGCAAGCCCGGCACCTCGACACGCGTCCACAGCACATGGCCGGACAGGGGGCATGCGGCCAGTTCGGCGGCCGAGCGGCCCTGGCGTGCGGTGGTGAGGTAGAGGGTGCGCAGGTCTTCGCCGCCAAAGCAGGGCATGGTGGGGCAGCGCACCGGTAGCGGCCAATCGGCAACGACCCGGCCATCTGGCGCCAGCCGCAGCAGTCGGCCGCCCTCGAACATGGCCACCCAATAGTGGCCCTCGGCATCGACCGCAGCGCCGTCGGGCCGGCCGCCGTAGCAGGCCGTGTCCCGCGCCGGGTCGCCGCTGGGCGACCAGCCAGCCGGCTTGGGCGCGAAGCGATGAAACTCGCGCGGTCGGGTGAGGGTGCCGGTCAGCGGCTCGAGGTCCCAGGCACGGATCACGTGGTCCGGGGTATCCGACCAGTACAGCGTGCGCTCGTCGGGTGAAAAGGCCAGGCCGTTCCCGGTGGTCGCCCCACCGGCCCGGCGGGTCAGGCCCGGCGTGCCGCGCGGGTCGAAGCAATACAGGGCGGCCTCCGGCTTGTCACGCGGCTCGTAGATCGTGCCGACCCACAGCCGACCTTCGGCATCGGCTCGACCGTCATTGAAGCGGGTGGTGGCGGGGTCATACGGCGCAGCCACGAGCCGCTCAAGCGCGGCGCCCAAGCGCCTTGCGCGGAACAAGCCCTCGCGCAAGGCCAGCAGCAAACCGCCGCCAGCCACCGGCCCGATGCAACCGGGTTCGGACGGCAGGGACCAGCGCTGGTGGGCGCCGGTGGCGGCATCGGCCCTGCGCAGCGCACGGCCAGGAATGTCTATCCAGTAGAGCGCCGCCTCCTGAGGATGCCAAAACGGCGACTCGCCCAAAGCGTCCGGCAATTCGGTCAGTGGCGTCCAATTCAGGGATTTCATGAGGTTTGGTGGCATTGTGCACAGGCGCAATCGACGGCTGCTTCCTAGCATCGAGCCATGAACCCCTACGACGGACCCCTGCACACGGCGCTGATGCCCGACCCCTCCAAGACCGCTGCCAGCGCTGCCGGACCAGCCGCGCCAGCGCCTGCCGATCCCATCGCCAATAGCCCCGGACTGGCAACGCTGCGGTCTGAGGCCGCCCGTTACGCCCTGCTGCTGCGGCTTGCGCCTGCGCTGCGCCATGAGGCGGCGGCACCCCTGCAACCGATCGCCATGGCGGCCAGCGTGCTCGAGCGGCGGCTGGCCGCGGACGCGCCCGATTTGGCGCCCATCCGTGACAGCGCGGTGCGGCTGGTGGCCTATGCACGGGCGGCGGCGCAAGGCGGCCTGGACCTGGTGAGTTGGCTGGCCCCTGATCGGGCGGCCCAGCTTCCGCTGGCAACCGTGGTGGAGCAGACACTTGCGCTGCTGGCCACGCCCATGGGCTTCGAGGGCTTCACCCTGGTGTCCCGGATCGACGAGGCGCTGGGTGCCCAGCCGGTCCCTGCGGCAGGGCTACGCCTTGTCCTGCCGGGGTGCCTGCTTTGGCTGAGCGATCAAGCGCCCGCGGGTGGGACCTTGTGCCTGGAGACTCGGGCACACGCCCTCACCCTGCATCTGGCAGCGGCAAGCGAAAGCGGAAATGAAAAAGCCGGCTCGCATCGCGAGCCGGCCTATCGGCGTTTGGGCTGGTCCGACATTCAGGCCCTGGCCCTGGGCGAGGGCCTGGACTTGAAGCGGGAGGGCGACGTCTTGGTGTTGACGCTGCCCGACCTGCCCTGAACCCATCAGCGGTGGTAGGCGGTTTCTCCGTGGCTGGAGATGTCCAGACCTTCGCGCTCTTCCTCTTCCGTGACACGCAGGCCGATGACCAGGTCAACGATCTTGTAGGCAACGAAGGCCACCACAGCGGTCCACACCACGGTGGTGAGCACCGCCTGGGCCTGGATCCAGACCTGAGCTGCGATGCCGGGGAAGTCGGCGGCGTCACCGCACTTGTTGGTCACGTAGTTGCAGATGCCCGTGCCGCCCAGCGAGGGGGAGGCGAACACGCCGGTCAGGAGCGCACCCACGATGCCGCCCACGCCGTGCACGCCGAACACGTCCAGCGAGTCGTCGGCACCCAGCAGGCGCTTCAGACCGCCCACGCCCCACAGGCAGATCAGGCCAGACAGCAGGCCGATGACGATCGCGCCCAACGGACCGACAAAGCCGCAGGCTGGGGTGATGGCCACCAGACCAGCCACTGCGCCGGAGGCGGCGCCCAGCATGGAAGCCTTGCCCTTGAGCAGCGCTTCACCGGCGATCCAGGCCAGGGTCGCGGCAGCCGTCGCCACCAGGGTGTTGACGAAGGCCAGGGCGGCAACGCCGTTGGCTTCCAGGTTGGAGCCGGCGTTGAAGCCGAACCAGCCCACCCACAGCAGCGAGGCACCGACCATGGTCAGGGTCAGGCTGTGCGGGGTCATGGACTCCTTGCCGTAGCCGATGCGCTTGCCCACCACGTAGGCACCCACCAGGCCAGCCACACCCGCGTTGATGTGCACCACGGTGCCGCCGGCGAAGTCCAGCGCGCCCTTGGCCCACAGCCAGCCCGCACCGGCCGTGACCTTCTCGAGCGAAGCGGCGTCGGTGATGGCGTCCGGGCCGTCCCAGTACCAGACCATGTGCGCGATCGGCAGGTAGCTGAACGTGAACCACAGCACCACGAACAGCAGCACCGCGGAGAACTTGATGCGTTCTGCGAAGGCGCCGACGATCAGCGCGCAGGTAATGGCCGCGAAGGTGGCCTGGAAGGCGACGAAGGTCAGCTCCGGAATCACCACGCCCTTGCTGAAGGTTGCGGCAAGCGACTCCGGCGTGACGCCCTTGAGGAACAGCTTGTCGAGTCCGCCGATGAACGGTGAGCCGCTGGTGAACGCCACGCTGTAGCCGTAGACCACCCAAAGCACGTAGATCAGCGACGAGATCACGAAGACCTGCATCAGCACCGACAACATGTTTTTGCTTCGCACCAGGCCGCCGTAGAACAAGGCCAGGCCGGGGATGGTCATCAGGATCACCAGCACGGTGGCGACCGTCATGAACGCGGTGTCACCCTTGTTGGGCGTGGGCGTGGCGGCGGCTTCGGCCGCTGCCGCAGGAGCGGCTGCCGCAGCGGGCGCTTCAGCAGCAGCAGGTGCCGCAGCCGGGGCGGAGGCCGGCTGCGCCAATGCGGCGCCGCCTCCGGTCAGAAGGCCGAGCCCGAGGGCCAGGCAGATGAGAAATTTTTTCATGGCTTGTGTTCTCCGTGTCTGCTGCTCAGAGGGCTTCCTTGCCGGTTTCACCGGTGCGGATGCGGACGACTTGCTCGACGTCGTAGACGAAAATCTTTCCGTCGCCGATCTTTCCGGTGCGGGCGGCGCCTTCGATGGCTTCGATGACGCGGTCAACCAGCTCCTCGGAGACGGCGGCCTCGATCTTGACCTTGGGCAGGAAGTCAACGACGTACTCGGCTCCGCGATAGAGCTCGGTGTGGCCTTTTTGGCGGCCGAAGCCCTTGACCTCGGTGACGGTGATGCCCTGCACACCGATGCCCGAGAGGGCCTCGCGGACCTCGTCGAGCTTGAAGGGCTTGATGATGGCGGTGACCAGTTTCATGGTGTCCCTCGCGAGGTGATAGTTAGAAGGAGTACTTGGCGCCGATGACGACGCCGGCCTTACCAACTTCCTTGCCGCCCCAGGTGTAGCCAGCGGGCTTGGCGTTGGTCGATACAGCCATCAGGGACATGGAAAAGCCCTGCCCCAGGTCCTTGGCCACCGAGACCGAGTAGTCGGTGTAGCTGAGCGCGGGAGAGTTCGCCACGATCTGGCGGCCCACGTGCGGGGTCAGGGTGAAACCACTGCCCAGGTCGAAGTTAGCGGCCAGGTCGTAGTACATGCTGCCCTTGCTGTTCAAATTGCCGAACAGGTTGGTGGTGCTGTAGGAGGCCTTGAGAGTCGCCACGCTGTAGGAAGCCGCGGCATAGAGCTCGGCGGTGTTGGCATTGCTGTACACGCCGCTGCCGCCCGTTTTTTCAAGGGTGTTGGTCAAGTACTGATACAGCAGTGCGCCCACGTCGACACCGACGTCGCCCGCGCTGAACTTGTAGCCGCCGTAAATGTCGAGCTCGACCGGGCCTTTGACAGGATTGGCAGTAGTGCTGTTGTCCTTGATCCACTTGATGGTGGAGCCCCAGGCGCCAAGGTAGAGACCGCTCTTGTGAGCGAAGTCAGCACCGCCCTGAACAGCAGGCAAAAGACGGGTCTGCGAAATGCCGCGGTAGCGATAGTCGGTCACCAGACCCGCGTTGTAGCTCAGGGTGAAGTCGGGCGCGGGCGCTTTGGCAGCGGCAGGCGCTGCAGTTTGGGCCTGAGCTGCGGCGCTGACGACCAAAGTGGCCAGAAGGACGGTGGACTTGATCTTCATGAAACTTCTCCTTGAACGCTTGAAATTGAAAAAATGACAACTCGATTAAGCAGAAGCCGTGCCACCAAGCCCACCCAGCACCGGAGGGGACTGCGACCAAGGCTTAGGCTCCCATAAGGTGCGCGGGGCAAGCGGCAAGCCCGGGCCGCGCACCAGTTGGGTGCGCCGACGCACGTTTGGCTACACCTCTTGCTAGCATGCCGAGGCAGGGGGGTCTGGGTCATGAGCCTGGCATTGGTGCGCAGCCGCGCGTTGCTGGGTCTGGAGGCCCGGCCGGTCACCGTCGAGGTGCACCTGGCCCCGGGCCTGCCGGCATTCCATCTGGTCGGACTGGCCGACACGGAGGTCAAGGAGTCCCGCGAGCGGGTGCGGTCCGCCTTGCTCACCTGCGGCCTCGAGTTCCCCCACAACCGGCGCATCACGGTCAACCTGGCCCCGGCCGACCTGCCCAAGGATTCGGGTCGCTTCGACCTTCCGATCGCCATTGGCATCCTGCTGGCCAGCGGCCTGCTCGATCCAGCCAAGGCGGCCGACTTTGAATTTGCAGGTGAGCTCTCACTCTCGGGAGATCTCCGGCCAGTTCGAGGTGCGCTGGCCATGAGTTTGGCCTTGGCGAGGGAGGCGCGGCTGACAGATCCGAGCCTTGCCCCACCTGCAGAAGCGGGGCGGGAGGCCGATCCGATTGCACCGCCGCCCCGGCCAACGCGGCTGGTGCTCCCGCCTGGCAGCGCCGAGGAGGCGGCCCTGGTGCCCGGTGCCAGCGTCTGGCGAGCCCGGCACCTGATGGATGTGGTCCTGCATCTTCAGCCTGCGGACCGAGCCCCGCCCGGGACGGCCCACCCGCCAGCCGAGGCACAGAGCGGGATCGAGGCTGAGGCCTTGGCCAGCGCGGGCGCGGGCACCTGCGCGGACGGCCCGCCCTCAACTGAGCGGGCCCCCGGGGCGGCACCCGGCACCAAAGGGGACGTCCGATCCGGCTGGTGCCGAATGGCGCCAGGCGCGCCCCAGGGGCGGGGCGATGACCCCGACCTGGCCGATGTCCGCGGTCAGGCCGCGGCGCGGCGCGCACTCGAGATTGCAGCCGCCGGTGGCCACGGCGTGTTGCTGGTCGGGCCGCCTGGCGCCGGCAAGTCCATGCTGGCCGAACGCCTGCCTGGGCTGCTGCCCCCACTGACGCTCGACGAGGCCCTGGAGGTGGCCGCCATCGCCGGCTTGTGTGGCACCTTCGACCCAGGCAACTGGGGCCGGCGCCCCCGCAGCAGCCCCCATCATTCGGCCAGCGCGGTGGCCTTGGTGGGCGGGGGCTCGCCGCCTCGGCCGGGCGAGATCACCCTGGCCCACCACGGGGTGCTGTTTCTTGACGAATTGCCGGAATTCCCCCGCAGCGCCCTGGAGGCCTTGCGCGAGCCGCTGGAGACCGGCCGTATCACCATCGCCCGGGCCGCCCACCGGGCCAGCTTCCCGGCGCGCTTCCAGCTGGTCGCGGCAATGAACCCTTGCCCTTGCGGCTGGCGCGGCGACAGCCGGCGGGCCTGCCGCTGCACGCCGGATCAGGTGGCGCGCTACCAAAGCCGGATCAGCGGCCCGCTGCTCGACAGGATCGACCTGCAGGTGGAGGTGCCGGCGCTGGCGCCCCAGGAGCTGCTGGGTAGCACCTCGGGTGAAACCAGCACGACCGTCCGAGGCCGCTGCCAGGCGGCACGCCAGCGGGCGCTGGACCGACAGGGCCAGCCCAACCACGCGCTCGCCGGCGAGGCCCTGCTGCGCCTTGCCGCGCTGAGCAACGACGGCCGCAGCCACCTGCAATCGGCCGCTACGCGCCTGGGCTGGAGCGGCCGGGCCACCCACCGCGCGCTCCGGGTCGCCCGAACCATCGCCGACCTGGCGGGCAGCGAGACGGTGATGCCGGACCATGTGGCCGAGGCGGTGCAATACCGGCGCGCGCTGCTGGCTGCAATCTGACTGGCAGGCCTGCGACAGCCCCCCGGAGAGGGCCGCAACGGCCACCATAGCGAACACACGCGCCCAGGCAGCAGCCTGCCGTTCAGGCCGGGCCCCTGGGTCGCACACCGAGACGCCATGTACAGACAGCAGCCCCTTCGCCGCCGCAGCCTCCCCGCGTCCAGCACCGCCGCACTGCCCCCGCCGTCGCAGTCGCATGAAGGGGCGGGAGGGCCACCCGGTGCCCAAGCTCGCAGGGCACCCGACGGCGGGAGGGGTCCAGGCTTGGCGCGTGGCGCAGTCCCCGCGCTCGTACCTCCATCCGCACCGTCCTGCCACGCCCGGGCCCGGCAACGCCTTTACCGGGCCGTCGACCATCTGACCTTCCGCGGCGCTCTGGTCCCCCTGGTGTCGAGCCTGCTGAAGCTGGGCACCACCGCGATCTCGGGGGAGGGCGCATTGCGCCACACGCTGCTGGGCGCAGCCGGTACCTCCGCCGTTCAAAGCCTGCTGGGTATGGCCTCCGCCGGCGACCGGGAGCACAGCTTCGGCTGGGTGAGCACCCTGGCGCCCAGCACAAGCCTGGCGCCCCCGCCGAGCGTGGCGCGTTGGGGGATATCCGCCTCAGACGCGGACCAGCGGCGGCTGGCCACCATCGACCGCTGGATGGCCGTCATCGACGCGGGTCATGTCCCGGTGAACGCCCTGCCCACGCAGGGCCGTGACGGGCTGGAGCAAGCCCAGGCGCGCCTGCACGCACAGCTACTCGCCGAAAGGGACCAGGCCGATGTCCTCGCTGGCGTGGTCGCGCTGGCGGTGCTGGTCCTGGACGGCATGGCCGCTGCACGCGCCCAGCATGACGCCAACGGCGGTCGGCTCGAGGCCGGTCCCTGCCTGTTCATCCTGGTCCACATGGGTCTGTCCCTGCTGCTCGACGCCGCCGCCTGCCATTGGCAGATGAAAACGCGCAGCCCGTTGGCTACAGCCTACCCACGTCAGGCGCTGCGCCAGCCGCCCCCGAGCACACAGGTGGGACAGATGGGACCCGCAGCCCAAGGGGGGCCCGTGGCGGCGCTTGCGCCGCTACCGCGATTGCCCCAGGTGGCTGCCTTGCCTGCAGACAGGGTCGCTCCGCGCTTTTTCGCCGGCGGTGCCGGAGCCGCACCTGACCGGCCGGGAAGCCGCGGGGACATCGAGCCCGAACAAAGCCCAGAGGAGAGCCCAGAGGAGAGCCAGGCGGGAGAAGGGAGCGACAGCGACCTGGAAGCCGGCTGCCAGATCGCCCCCCTGCCGCTCAGAGGTTTGGGGCCAGCAGGCGGGCCAGCTGCTCCTGCTGCTCGCCCCGGCGGCGCGCTTGGTCCTGCAGCTGGTCGTCTCCAATTCTTCCCACGCTGAAGTACACGCTGTCGGGGTGGCTCAGATAAAAGCCGCTGACGCTGGCGGCGGGCGTCATGGCCATGCTCTCGGTCAGACCCATGCCGATGTCCTGCGGCGTGAGCAGCGCAAACAGGTCCCGCTTGGCGCTGTGGTCAGGGCAGGCCGGGTAGCCCGGCGCGGGGCGGATGCCGCGGTACTTCTCGGCAATGAGCGCCTCGTTGTCCAGCGACTCGTCGGCGGCATAGCCCCACAGGTCCTTGCGCACCCGCTGATGCAGGCATTCGGCGAAGGCTTCGGCCAGCCGGTCGGCCAGGGCCTTGAGCATGATGGCCGAGTAGTCGTCGTGGTCGTCGAGGAAGTACTGCTCCTTCTTGTCCACGCCGATGCCAGCCGTCACCGCGAACCCGCCCACATAGTCGGCGAAGCCCGAAGGTTGGCCGGCGGCGTCGAACTTGGGGGCAACGAAATCGGCCAGGCAGCGGCTCGGTCGCATCGCCCCGTCCACACTTTGCTTTTCGGCCTGCTGGCGTAGGCCCCACCAGGTCATGGCCACCTGGCTGCGTGATTCGTCGGCGTAGAACTCGATGTCATCGCCAACGCTGTTGGCTGGCCAAAACCCCATGACCGCATTGGCGGTGAGCCAGCGGCCCTCGATCAGGCGCTTGAGCATGCGCTGGCCATCGGCATAGACGCGCACGGCTTCGGTACCCACGACCTCGTCCTTCAGGATGGCGGGGAAGGGACCGGCCAGGTCCCAGGTCTGAAAGAAGGGGGCCCAGTCGATGAATCGGGCGAGTTCTGCCAAGTCAAAGTTGCGAAACACGCGCCGGCCGATGAACTTGGGCACCGGCGGGCGGTAGGCCGGCCAGTCGATCGGCGTGCGGTTGGCGCGCGCCTTCTGCAGCGGCCACAGCGGCGTTTGCTTCTTGCCGGCGTGCTGGGCCCGAACCTTGTCGTAGTCGGCGTGGAGCTCGGCGATGTACTTGCTGGCCTGGTCGGAGAGCAGGCTCTGGGCCACGCCCACCGAGCGCGAGGCGTCCGGCACATACACCACCGGGCCTTCGTAATGCGGCGAGATTTTGACCGCGGTGTGCACCCGGCTGGTGGTGGCCCCGCCAATGAGGAGAGGTATCTTGCGCAGCCGGAAATGGTCGTCTTTTTGCATTTCGGCAGCGACGTACTGCATCTCCTCGAGTGAGGGGGTGATCAGGCCCGACAGGCCAATGATGTCAGCGCCCTCGACCTTGGCCCGCGCGAGGATCTCGTGGCACGGGACCATCACCCCCATGTTCACCACCTCGAAGTTGTTGCACTGAAGGACCACGGTGACGATGTTCTTGCCGATGTCGTGCACATCGCCCTTGACGGTGGCGATCACGATCTTGCCCTTGGCCTTCACGTCCTGGCCGGCTGCCTCCTGTTGCTTCTTTTCTTCCTCGATATAGGGAATGAGGTGGGCCACCGCCTGCTTCATGACGCGGGCCGACTTGACCACCTGGGGCAGGAACATCTTGCCCTGGCCGAACAGGTCGCCCACGATGTTCATGCCGGCCATCAGAGGGCCCTCGATCACATGCAGGGGTCGCCCGCCCTTGGCCAGGATTTCGCGGTAGACCTCCTCGGTGTCCGAGGTGATGAAGTCGGTGATGCCGTGCACCAGCGCATGCGACAGGCGCTGGGCCACCGCCGCATTGCGCCATTCATTGCGCTTGCTGTCGTCCTTCGCGGCGCCCTTGGCGTCTTCGGCGATGGCAATCAGGCGCTCGCCGGGAGAGACGTAAGGCTCACCTTCGGGGATCCGGGGCTGGCGATTGAGCACCACATCCTCGACCCGCTCGCGCAAGGTCGGCTCAAGCTCGTCATACACGCCGACCATGCCGGCGTTGACGATGCCCATGTCCATGCCCGCCTGAATGGCGTGATACAAAAAGACGGTGTGGATCGCCTCGCGCACCGGGTCGTTGCCGCGGAAGGAAAAGCTCACATTGGAGACCCCGCCCGAGACCTTGGCGCCGGGCAGGTGCTGCTTGATCCAGCGAGTGGCCTCGATGAAGTCGACCGCGTAGTTGTCGTGCTCCTCGATGCCGGTGGCGATGGCGAAGATGTTGGGGTCGAAGATGATGTCCTCGGGTGCAAAGCCCACCTCGTCCACCAGGATGCGGTAGGCGCGCGCGCAGATCTCGGTC
>Ga0164293_10000909_pt1 | contig 24703 bp, 29 predicted proteins | sample GEODES118metaG_FD_111487 | JGI IMG/M metagenome (GOLD analysis project Ga0164293, IMG submission 111487) | Eutrophic lake water microbial communities from Lake Mendota, Wisconsin, USA - GEODES118 metaG | ecosystem: Environmental > Aquatic > Freshwater > Lake | place: USA: Lake Mendota...
CCCTTATTCAGTTTATTGGTAACATATTCTTTGCTTATCAATATATTGATGTTTCAACGGCAGCATTTAAAGACTGGGTTGATTTGGTTGACCCTATAGTAAGTTACTTAGGAGTTGAATCAGGAGACCCTATTGGTCATAAAAGATTCTTGGCGTTATTCTCAGGTGGTATGTTACCAATCATATCTTTATCATTCTTACACATGTTAGTTAAGTTTGAAGAGGAAGAGAAAAAGAATCCTACCGTATTACCAACTGAAATTGATATTGATAAGTTGAGTCTTGAGGCAGGTAAGATTGAAGCTGAGTTTGAGAAAGACAAGTACACACCAACTGAAGACGAGTTAAAAAAACTTGAAGAAGAGTTGGTTAAGTTAAACGAACAAAAATTCGGAACACTTGAAGGACCAACAGGAACTAATGGACCTGATGATTCCACTCTTAATGAAGTTGAGATAAACGAACCTGATAAAAAGGTGTTGAATTATTTACGAAGAGATGCTTGATATCCAAAAATATGGAAACTTCAAACCGACTGGTAAACAGAAAAAAAAGAAACAAATAATCCTGTGTCATACATCAAGGGAGGTCGGGGAATACCTGTCCTCCCTTAAATTTAGGTACAATGGGAAGTTTGATAGAATACCCAACTACGTCATAACAAGAGAAGGTAACATCTTACAGTTACTCTCTAACACATCATACACCAATTATTTCTCGGAAGAAAACGTAAATAGGAACTCCATAATCATATGTTTGGAGAATTTAGGTTGGTTGGAAAAGAAACCACTAACCAACTATTATATTAACTGGAAAGGAAGTATTTATAATCAACAGGTGTACGAAAAAAAATGGAGAGATTACTTTTTTTGGCAACCCTACACAACATCACAGATTAAATCAACTGCGGATTTGTGTAACCAATTAACTCAAACTCTTCGAATTGAAAATAAGTGTATAGGTCATAATACCAAAGTTGACGGTATTACGAGTTATGAAGGAATTATCTCAAAGAGTAATTTCAGTTCTGACTTCACTGACTTAAACCCATCATTTAACTTCGAAACCTTTAGAAAACTATTAGAAAATGAGCAATTTGCATAACGAGAGATACGACGAGATTAAGTCTCTATTAAGAAAGTCTAAGTTCTTATTTGAACAAGACACACAGATAAATGTTGCCAAAGATGTTGAAAGTAGAATTCAACAGGACACCGAGTACGAAACCGCAGAAAAAGAAATCGGTTCAGGAGAAGAACCTTCACCAAAAGACAAAACACAAAAGTACAGAATCTCAGGTGGTATCTTAGCATTACACGGTAAAGATAGAAGTGATTTAGACATCACATCTGACGATAAGATAGCATTTCAAGAAACCATGGATGAGTTTGTTACCGAGGTATCAGACCTAGTTGACTTCAACACATTGAATGTCTACCCAAATAATGTTGAGTGGTCAGGAAAACTTATTGATGAAGACATCGAATTCATCTTCACAATTGGTGAGGATAGTGGAATCTATATTAACGGTCAAATGATTAAGGTTGACCAAGAATTCCTTACAATGTTAAATAAACTTCAGCAGTACTACCAAAAGTTTAAATCTAAATGGGGTAAAGTACTTGCTAGTAGAAAGAAGACTCCAGAGTCTCCACAATAATTACCAATCATGAAAGATAACAAACAAACCATTTTATTATTAATTGTTATTGTATTAGCAGCTTGGAACATCTTCACCACTAATGGTATTAAAACAGATGTTAAAGCTTACAAGGAGAAAATTGAAAGTATCCAAGTAGAAGTAGATTCGGCTCAAGTCGTAAACAAAGAAATCGATAACAAGGTTTCTGAAGTAAAAGAAAATGTTGTTACCATCACTAAAGAGGTTCAACATATTGATAACAATTTAACCATCGTAAAAAACAACACACATGAGAAAGTTACTATTATTGACACTTACTCTGATGCTGAGCTTGAATTCTTTTTCACAAACAGATACAACCAAAACAGCATTACCCAATAAAATCCTTAGACAGGTTGCAAAAGACCTTATAAAGTATGATGGGTGTAAAGAAGAAGTAAAATTATTGAACGACAAAATCGTCAAACTTGGAGAGAGAGAAGTTCAAAAAGATAATATCATTACTCTGTTAACAGATAAAGATAAAAACAATCAATTCATCATTGGTAAAAAAGATGAGCAATTAAAAATATCAGAAGACTTAACCAATAGTTTACACAAAGAACTAAAGGGACAAAGGACTAAGACTTTCTTATGGAAGGTCGGAACTTTTGCTGGTATCATTGCATCAACATTCTTATTAATTTCAAAATAATGGCATTAACAAGTTCAGAGGTAAAAGAGATTGAAGTATTGATGCGTAAAGAGATTAGAAACTTTATGGATAACAATACTGTCAAACAATTCGAAGATAAACTGGTCGACAGAATAGGTAAGGAAATCAAAAGAGGAAAGTTAGAAGGTGATATTAAAGATATTACGTTAAGAATGTTCCGTGAGTTCTACCACTTCATGTGGATGAATAGAAGTTATTGGGAACCAAAACTTAAAAACGCATAACAATGAATAAGAAATCACCACAAACAGTATTCAAAGACGGTTTAGATAAAGCTTATAGTGAAGTTAAACCTAATATGGGAACAATGACCGACCATGCGATTTATAAGCAAGGAGTTACTGAAGACGGTACTCCAATGATTAGAAGAAGTATTAAAAAACTTCTTCACGCAAAAAAGAAAGATGTTGCAGAAGCCGAAGGTTATTCTGATTATTATCCTGGTGGTAAGACTCCTGGGTTAACGACAGATGTCTTAAACACTATATTAACAAAAATCGCTAAAAGAGGATTGGACGATAAGGAGGATGAAGAAGATAGACCTAAAAATAGATTTAGAACTCCTAAGAAGAAAGAAACTAAGGAACAAGATGAGGTTACTGAAAAGTGGAGTGAGAAGTACAAGAAATCTATAGACTGTTCAAACCCAAAAGGTTTCAGTCAGAAGGCACATTGTGACGGACGTAAGAAGAAAGAAACTAAAGAGGCGACAGGTTCAGGTTCATCAGGAGCATATTCAGGACCAGTATTTGGTGGAGACGATGCGTTTTGGGAAAGAAGTAGAAGTGAAAACCCTAAGTTAAAAGAGAGTGATGTTGAGAAGGTAGAAGCCAAAGAAGCTACAACTTCAGGGTCAGTTGGAGGTTATGAGAGTCCTTCGATGTGGGCTAAATCAACTAAGAAGAAAGATTGGGGTCCAAGTAGAAAAACACAAGTACCTGGTGGTGGGTTTGTTAAAATTAAAAAGAAATGTACTAAGTTCCCTTATTGTAATCAAGGAGATATTAGCAACATTAAGATTAGTAAAAACGAATCAGTTAAAGAAGCAATTAAGAACGTTGCGAGAAAAACAGGTGTTAGTGAGAGTGTTATTAAGACTATTTTGGAATATGAGTATGAAAAAATCAGTAAAAGAAACAAATAAAGATATTTATTAGAAAACAAATAATGATGAGTAATTTTAAAAACAATATTGATAAATTAGTTTCAAGAATCCTTAATGAGGAAATTGAATCTAAGGTTAAACAACTATCAAAAACAATTAATGAAGGTGAGTGGACTGAAATCGAAATGGATGAGGAACTTAAAGGTGGTCAAAAAAAGATTGACGTTGCAGAGCCAAAAGGTAAAATCACTGCCGCTGACTTCAAAAAATTAAGAGATGCTAAATCTCACAAGGAAGAAGTTGAGGAATGGTTTTTCTACGACGAGGAAGGTGAAGATGGAGAAGACTCTGAAAAAGAAGATATGGATATGGGTAGAGATATGTTTCATGTAACTCGTAGACCAAAAATGATTGGGTCATTCGACGATGAACATGGATTCTACGACGAAAAAGATAGACAATTTACAGGTGATTTTGATTTTGATTATGATGAAGAAGAATTTGACGACTTTGATTCATTTGATTCAAAATATGGTGGAAAACAAGCAATGTTTGCATCAGGTAAAGAAGGTAAAAAATACTTTGACTTGTATAAAGATAAGTTTGGTGGTAAACCATTTAGAGTTAGAACACCAAGAGATATGGGTGAACAAGAAACTGAAGAAGGAAATGCTTTCTCAGGTGCTTTAGCTGACGCTAAAAAAGATGGTAAAGATTCGTTTGAAGTTGACGGTAAAAAGTACAACGTGAAAGAATCTAATAGAAGAATTGCAAACCAAAAGAATTTATCTTCAATACTTAAAACTGTTAAGGAGAATGTTAAGTCTTTAAAATTAACTGAAGACGAATTAATTGACATGATTGAAAAAATTGTTGTTGAACAAAAAGTTAAAGATAAGTCTGAGAAACAAAACATTCCTACTAAAGAACCACAAGGGTTAAAAGACACTAACAAAGTTTTAGCAAAGAACAGACAAGAAAATGACGACTACGCTAAAGAAGTTGTTAAAAAGATGAAAGAATACGTTAAGGCGGGTTCTAAAGGTGAGTATACAGAAAGTCCTGACGATTTCCCTAAGAGTAATTATCAAATGGAAAAAGATGCGAAAGTTATGAAATACAATCCATCTGACGCTGTTGAGGAATATATCGAGGCATTCGCTTATCCTGGTATGACTAACTTAGTTTACGATGAAATCAAACCTGACGATGAAAAAATCGATAAATACCTTAAAGGAGATTCAACTACAGGAAATGCTATTACAGACAAAGAAGGTAAAGCTTTAGGTAATGTATCAAAAGGAAGTACTAAAGTTGGAGAGAGATTTAAAAAGAACTTCGACGAGAATTTGTATGGTGCTGAACAAATGAACGTATCATATAAAAGACAACCACAACCTGTTGACATTGCTGGAGACAAAAAACAATCAGGTGGATTGAAAAAGAGTTCTACGGCTAAAGCTCAGAAAATTATGAATCAACTTGAGTCAACTGAAGATAAGAAAACAAAAATTATTGCTGAAGAGATGAATAAGATGAAAAACTTAATCGGATACGACAGAAAAACACAATAAAAATTCACATTTACTACAATTTTATTATATTCTCCATAGATGAACTCTATGGAGAATTTTTTTAATTGGATGTCTAAACCAATTCCAAACGACGAAGTTACAATTTGGTTCAATATACATAACATGAATATTGAAAAAATTGAATTGTACGGTGATATATTCAAGTCTTTGAATCATATCATTGTCGATACCTATATGGGGGGTAGTGGTGAACGAAACGAGACCAAAATATCTTTAACTCAAGAAGATAATGAACGACACTTTGAATGGTGCTGGTTAAAAATGATATCCGACTTCAAAAAAGAATCCATCAATATTAAAGAACAAGGAGAACACAGAGACTACTTTAAATCATTTTTCATGGATACGTTCTACAACCATCCTGATAGGTCGATTAAAGAGTCTATACCTAGTTTTATCTTCGAAGTTTTTGATATTGATAAACCATTCAGCAAGTCTGACCTAGACATATTAACAGAACTTTATAAGATGTTAGAAAAAAGGGTTAGTTAAAAAAACCCCTTATTCTATTTACACCAGGGTAAAAAAAGTTAATTTTCTAAAATAAACAATAAACTAAATTACATTTGAAAGATGGAAACATTAGAAAAAATTAAAGAACTAACTGAGTTGTTATCAGTTGATGCTACTAAATTTTACAAAGGAAATAAAAGTGCGGGTACAAGAGCTAGAAAATCAGCTCAAGAATTAAAAGACGCTCTTCAACAATTCAGAAAAGAAATTTTAGAACATAGCAAGACACAAAAGGATGCATAATATTGATACAATATATCTTTTTATATTTGTTTTTACAATATTAGTGTCATTGAAAAATGTCACAAAGTTTATAGGTGCCCTGTTACAAAGAGAACCAAAACCATTGGTTTACAGTAACAGGGAACTTATTTTCCTTGGACTATCCATAAGTTACATAATCACATACCTATATACCAAATGAGTTTTTATAAAGAAATCGCACCATTCGTTGAATATGTCCATTCAATAAGAAAATTGAAAAACTATCTAAGTTTTGACATGACTTTCCCAACTAAATGGTCACTACCTAAAAGTATAATTGATGAAGGTCAAGTAGTCGGGTTTGAGGCGGAAAACCAAAACACAAAAGGTGTTTCATTTGTCTCTCCAATTGATGAAAAACAAATTTCATTAACGATGACTAAAATTGCCAGAATAATTAAATTAAACAAAGAGAAAGAATTAAAGGAGAAATTGTTTAAACAAACAGTAGAACAACTAAAAACTACATTTGAAAAAACTGATTTAGATAAACTTCAAAACCTATATTTTGACTTTGAAGTAGAAGATACTACTTTGGATATTGAGGACGATATAGATGAACCAACATTAGAAATACATGAGCAAGACGGACCCGTTGATGAGAGCCCTGAAGATGGTGGAGAGTGAAGAAAGAAAAGACTCACAACAAGTTGAAAAAATTAAACAATCTTACATTAAAGAAATAAGTGAGATAAAAAAAGAGGATATGTTTCCTCTACCGAAGAAACTAAGTTTATGGAAGAAAATAAAAATACTCCTTTTGGGGAATTAGAAAAGTTAGCTTTAATTGCTGAATCGGTACAAACCATTTTTAGTGGTAAGGCGACAATAGTTTTTGAACTACCTAAAGGTGAATACACCAGTGTTATTAATCACTTTAGAGAGGTTGACAGACACCACAAACAGTTTTCAATCGACATCTCAGGAACTGATTTTCATTTTATTTTGACTGAGGTAGATAAGTAAACTTTCTATAGAGTACTTGTTTACTAAACCCATTTGATTCCAAAATACCGTATAGGTATTTTCTTTGAGCCGAGGAGTAGTCTTTCACAAAAAGACAATCTCCTCTTTTTATTTTAAAGAAGTACGAAGATAAACAATCAGCAAATCTTGCAGACTCTTGTTCACTCTTCAAAGTGAACAAACTAAACTTATCTTCTTGTTGAACCACTATTTTATTATTTAAGACAGAGACCATTTTCATACCATCACCCTTCAAATACTTTTTAATAAATGTTTGAACTGTTATCTTTTTCGATTCTTTAATGTCATAGATAAGTTCTTCTTTTTTGTAGGGGGTTATTTGAAATAAAGTCATACCTTCGTCGTCGAGTCTTACTCTAACGTTTCTACCGTATTCGTCAGTCATGTAGATAGGAACAAGTTGTTTACCACTCAATTCAATAATACCAAGTTCATATTTACACTCTTTACCAGCTTCGACCTCAACGTCAAAAATCACTTCTTGAGACTCACTAACGAGTTTATCATAGAACAATTTAGCCCTATTGAATGTAATGAACTTCTTTATTATTTTTTTCTTTTTCTTATTTTTAAACAATACTACAATGTAGTTTCCCATATATGAAAGATTACTATAAAATTTTAGAAGTTGAAGAGAAAGCATCCGCAGATGAGATTAAAAAATCATACAGGTCTCTTTCTAAGAAATATCACCCCGATGTAAATTCTGGTGGTGACGAGAAATTTAAAGAGATTGCCGAAGCGTACGACGTATTAGGTAATCCCGACAAAAAAGCCAAATACGATAACTCAAAGTCAAACCCATTCCAAGGAACGTCATACGAAGAAATGTTCTCACAAATGTTTAGGAATGGTGGAAATCCGAACCCATTCAGACAACAAAGAAGAAAGAACGCACCTGACAAAATAATTAAAGTTCAAATAACTCCTATAGAGTCTTACTTAGGTTCAACCAAACAATTACATTATGTTAAGAACAATCACTGTCAAATTTGTAATGGAAGTGGTGGTGACCAACAAATGTGTGGAACTTGTAAAGGACAAGGGTTTGAAATAAAAACCTTCGGTACTGGATTCATGGTCCAACAGATAAGAAATGCATGTGGGACTTGTGGTGGTAGAGGTTATACCTTGATTCATAAGTGTCATGGATGTGGTGGACAAGGGCTTAAATCAAACGCAAACAGTCTTACAATTACATTACCAAAGGGAATTGATTCAGGACAATTCCTGAAGGTGGAAAACGGAGGTGATTTTAAAAATGGAGAATACGGTGACTTAGTTATTCAAATCGAAGTTGTTCCAAAAGACGGGTATGAAAAAATCAATAACGATTTGATTTATAACCTATATCTTAACTTAGAACAAGTACAACAAGATAAGTACTCAATACCGCATCCTGATGGGGAACTGGTGATGTCGTCGCCAAAAACATTCGATAGTTCAAGACCTCTAAGACTTAAGAACAAAGGTTATAATGGGGGTGACATGTACGTTAAGTTAAACGTAAAGTTCGAAAAAAATTAAAATAAAGAAATCAAATTTTTAAACAGAACAATGGTTCCGTAGATTGCAGCACCTAAGATGTAGGTACCAACTGCAATAGTGATGTATTGTTGTTTAGAGGCTGGTTTCTGATTACATTGTTTACATTCTGACATAATAGTTGTGTTAAGTACATAAATAATACGAAAGTACAATTCCATAGTCAATCTTATAAAACTTATTAAAATCATTTGCTTTTTTGGTTTTTATTTATTATACTTGTAAAAAAGAAATCTATGGCATTATCATACATCGGAGGTAAATCTAAAATTGGTAAATGGATTGTACCATTCTACCCTAACGACATGGAAACATACGTTGAACCGTTCTCAGGAATGTTCTGGTGTTTCTTTAACATGAACTTAAATCAGTTCCCAAACTTAAAGAGAGTTGTTTATAACGACTTTAACCCATTAAACTACAACTTGTTCCAATGTTTACAGAATCCATCTTTACTATTGGATGCGGTGAACGCAATCCCTTGTCAAGAAAGAGGTGTTGAAGTAACTCCTGATATCTATCGAGAACAATTTATCAGCTTCCAAGCTGAAATTTTCGCTCCAGGTTTCAGCGTACAACCTTACGATTATGTTGTTGCTGCCAAATATGCTTATGTTTTATCACAAGTATTTTCAGGGTCTAAACCTGAGACAAGTTCATTTATTGACTTGAAGGGTAAGTATAAGTCAAAGTATTTGACGTTCAGAGATAAATTAAGTAAACCTGATTGGGTTGAACATTTCTTAAGAATTACTCATGTTGAGAATTTGGACTTCCAAGCGGTTATTGAGAAATACGATTCACCATCAACCTATATCTATTTGGACCCTCCATATTGGAAAACGGAGAACTACTATAATAACCATGATTTCGACCGAGAAGACCATGAAAGACTTGCAAACGTATTAAATAACGTGCAGGGTAAGTTTAGTTTATCTTATTATGATTTTGAATTACTACACCAATGGTACCCTGAAAATGTGTTTACATGGGAGAAAAAAGAATTCGCTAAAGCTGCTGCCGCGAAAAAAGGTGTAAAACAAAATATGGGGGAAGAGCTACTTATATTGAATTATTAGTTATTTTTGTATTCACAATATATTTATTAATAAATCAGAAAATAGATGAAATTTACGTCGTTATTAAAAACTATCATAGTCGAGCAATCGAGATTCGAAGTATTGTTCAATGCTTTGACAAAACCAAGTGAGGATAAGACGGGTAAGAAGCAAAAACCTAAGTTATCCAAGAAAGAATTCATTGACCTTGTTAAAGCTGACCCAACAACAAAATTGAACAATATCGATATTGATTCAGCAAGTTCTGATGAGTTAGCAAAAGTTAAAGCGGGTAAATACGTTCAGTGGTTAATTAAGAGTTATCTGTCACCATCAACTGAAAGACAACCAGGCGATAACGGATATGAAAAAGAGGTAAAACAAGTGAAAGATACTTTCATGGAGGACCTTTATAAGGTTACCGATGACCTTAAGAAATTCGATAGATTCAAATCAAGAATAAAGGGAGAGAAAGACATCAACAAGATGTCTCCCGACCAATTATATGATGCGGTTAAAGACTTTGACTTAACATTAGCGTCAACAACTAAAGCGGAAAGAAAATCTGCTCCTGTTCACCCTGGAGGTAAACTTGTTTATGATGGTGAAAATTGGAGAGTAGTTGAAATTAAAGATAAAGGTGTTGTAGGTAAAGAAGCAGCATGTTTCTATGGAGGTAACAACCAAGAAACAAGATGGTGTACATCTGCTCCAGGAGCGTCTTGGTTCGACCGTTACATTAAAGACGGACCATTGTACGTTATATTCAATCCTAATGATACAGATTTATCTCCAATGACGGGGTTACCAAAAACTCGTTATCAGTTCCACTTCCCATCGAATCAGTTCATGGATAAGGATGACCGCCAACAAGACTTAGTTCAGTTATTGAACGGACCAATGGAAGAGTTGAAATCATTCTTCAAACCTGAGTTTGCTAAAGGTCTTACTGTTGGTGGAGAGAAGTTGGTTATTGATAGTTTCAGTCATGGAGCTATCGGTAAGTTCATCGCCCTTTACGGATTAGATGACCTAATCGGAAGTTTACCTGAATCATTAAAAGAATTCCAAATTCAAAACAGAGGTAATAACAACCAAAATGTTACTATTAACATTCCTGAAGAGATTGGAAGATTCAAAGACTTGAATATGATTCTATTGGACAACTGTATAACATCAATCCCTGAATCAATCTGTACATTACCTAAATTGAGATTCTTAGCGTTGATTAACAACCCTGAGTTAAGAACAATCCCTGAGTGTATTGCAGACTTACCTAACCTATACTTCTTAAATTTAAAAGGAAGTAATAATGTTGAAATCCCTGAAGCTATTAAAGCTAAAGGAACCGACATGGGTGGAGGTATGTGGGACCTTCAAGAAGACTAATTGTTTAACAACTAATTTATATACTATGAATGTTGATGTTGAGATATACATGAATAACATCATTAAGTTTTTTAAAGAGAATCCGAACGACCTTTTAAACTTGGTACCAAAAACCAAGGAGGAGGAGTTCTACTCTAAACTTCGTGAGGTTGCAAATCAAAACTATGAAAAAGGTGAGGAAGTGAATCTCACTAAGAATCAAATAGTTGTCATCTGTGCTGAAATACATGGTAAGACTAAAAAGGTTAAAGAGGAAACTCCTAAACCTAAAACTATAGACGAAATGTTAAACGATTCAAAGTATCAAGAACTAACCATTGAAAAGTTAATTATTAACACGCCTTTCGGAAATTATTCATTAAATTAAAATTATAGTTCGAATTTTTATTCATACATTTGTGGAGGATTTTATCCTCCATTTTTTTTAACTATATTTGATGAATGAAAGTAGAAATATTTAAACAGACCTTTGAAAGTTTTAATTGTGTTTCGCACCACGAATACAATCCTATTGGGGGTAGACACTTAAATCCGATTATAAATGAGGATGAATTATTCGGTGAATTAATAACCAACCTAATCGAACCACCAACAAAAAGACATCCTCTATTTCTTATTAAGAAGACAACTACTGACGAAGAATCTTATCTTGAGAACTATGGTAACCCAATGTGTACGGTTACCAAAATGCATGCTATGGTTGTGGTTGAGAGAACAGGTGATAAGGTTGCTATAAAAATATTTCACGGTTTTAGAAATAGACGTGCAGGTAACGTATGGTTTAAAGTTTCTTGGAACGTTGACTATATTAGTGTGAACACTAAGACTGGTGACGTATACGTCGGGTATCTTAAAGAATACCAAAAGAAGATAAAATGTAAGAAGAAGATTAGGAGAAACTATTTTTCTCACGGACCATTGAGTTCAATACAGAGTACAATTAAAAATATCCTCACTCAATTTTCAGATAAGTCAAAGGTTTCTGAAATTGCACTACAGGCAGTATCGTCATTTATGTACGAGATAGATAAGATGGACGACTTTGATAAGTTAGATTTCAATCAAAGATTGTTTAAATTTTATTTGGATAAAAGACAGATAAAATATCCGAATAACTTCCAAGTGTATGCTGACCATTTGGTTGGTCCTCAAATAAGAAAAATTCTTAAGAAGAACGGTAATAAGTTAATCGACGCCTTCATGGAGACACAAAAAATTTCAGGAAGGAAGTTAAAAAAATCTCTACATACTTGTCATGGATTAAACATTGCCCTATACCAACAAGCAAGAGTAATGTTCGGTGATGACTGGTTAAATCAAGATGAAGGAGTAATCACCAATTTATTAGATTCTACACATCATTTCGCAGGTAATATACCTACAGAGTTTAAAGACTTAATTAGTACTGATGAATTAAGAAGAGTATATTCAACTTTCAAAAGGGCTCATATTGATGGTACTTTAGATACGTGGACTTTTAGAGACCACGTAAGAATGTATACAGAACTTAGATTGTATGGTGAAAATGATTTAAGGTGGTTGTCGGAAAATAATAAAGATGAGTTTAGACAAGAACACTTAGATTGGACTGATAAGATTCAATTTTATAAACAAGGAGTTTATAAAAGAGAATACCCACAATACTTTATCGATAAGATACAAAATAATATTGGGGAATATATACCAGTGTTATTAACCAATAGTAGTGAATATAACGAGGAAAGCTCGACTCAATCCAACTGTGTTAAGACTTACATCGGAAGACCTTCATCGTTCATTATATCACTTAGAAAAGGTCGTTACGGGGACAGGGCAACTATCGAATACAGCTTGACTAAAGTTGAGGATAAAGTTAAGATTAAAAGAATACAAAGTTTAGGTAGATTTAATAACCGACTCGGTGAAGAATGGAATGACGTTCTATTTAAATTAGACGAGGTTGTATTATCTTCTGTAAAAGACAAAAGGTTTGAAACCGTGAAGATTATTAAGGAATGTAAGAATGGGGTAATACTTAATTCTGATTCTTATTTTGACCATGGTGGTAAATTAAGATGGACATATAAAAATATTGACTCAAGCCCAAGAGATACGTGGGATTTTATATAACATGGAAAAAATAGAATATATTAAAAAACTTGAGCAAGGCGGGGAGACATACTCCGCCATCAACATATTATCAGTACCAAATGAGATTGAACAATATTTGGACAAGATTAAAAGTACTGTAGTTTATAGTGTTGGGGATTTAAAATATCCTGACACAAAAATAAAATACACTGAAAAAATATATAAAACGGCTCAAGGATTTTATATATATTTATCTTTAAAAGGGTATGGTACTCCAGTGATTACCATTTATTATAAACAAGAACAATTGAGCGAAATGACCCTTTTCGTTGGACAATTATTAAAACAATTTAAAAATGCAACAGTTAACGTCTGAAGAATTAAAACAAAAAATTAGTAGTGGAGAAAGTTTTGTTCTCGACTTATTCGCCACATGGTGTGGACCATGTAAAGTAATGTTAGGAAACCTTGAAAAGGTTAATGAATCGTTGATTAAAGAATCTGCGGGAGAACCAAAGTATAATGTATATAAATTCGATATCGAGAATGATATGGATTATATGAGAGAGTTGGGGGTTAGAGCTGTACCAACAATAAAAATTTTCAAGGAAGGTACAGAAGTATTCTCAAGACCAGGAGTAATGCAACCAGCAGAAGTACTTGAGTTATTAAACTAATCAAAATGAAAGATTTAAATGTTATCGTGTACACAATGCAAGGGTGTCCTTTTTGTACCGACTTCAAAGATATACTAACGAAAGAGGGTATTGAGTTTTTTGATAGAGACATTGATGTCTATAAAGATGAGTATGACACATTCAGTAAAATTACTGAAAATGATATGATTCCTGCATTATTAATTATTGAAGGAGATGGGGATAACTATAAGTCTTTCCTGTATGCTCCTGAAAGAAACTATAACGAACTTACGGAAGCAGTTGATATAATCAACGAACACAGGAAAAACGTAGGGATTCTTTAAAATAGGATTAAATTATTATTCTTCTTTTTAATAAAAGAATATTCTTCAAGTGGATTTGTGAGTTCAATACTCCAATCCACTTTTTTCATTTCTACTTTTAACCAAGACATATCAAAATCGAACACATCAAGAATTGCTGATTTCAATCTATCATCTTCACTGTTCAAGTAAGAGTTGTAAACCGAAAATAAGTTCTCTCCATCTTCGTCTTTCAAAGTGGTTAAATTAAATGTTAACGGATAGTATGGAAAGGTAGATGGAACACTATAGAATAAGTGTTTACCGTAATAATATAATAATCTCCCTTGGTTTAAGGAATACCCATGAGGAAACTCGGATACTGACACCAATTCATTGTCTTCAACTTTTTTAGGTACAAAGTCAAAATTATAAGAACAATCTTCAGATTTAAATAAATCTATTTGTTTTTGAGAATATGAACAGTTATCACTAAAATGGTAGGTGTGAGTTAACTTTTCTTGACGAGGTAACTTACAACCATATTCTATAAGGTCTATCGTATGGGTGACTTTAACATCACCAAGGGTTGTTAAATATTTTTCTTCAAACTCAGAAGTTAATGTTACCAAGTCTAACACATCAGTATAGGTAGTTCTACCTTTAATGATTAAAAAATTAGTACAGTCAACTACTTTAATGATTGACTCTTCAGTGTGAGGTATTTTAGAAAGAATAAAGTCTGCGAATAGATTTGTGGTGTACGTTCTACTCCCTATTTTTTTTAAGTTCATTAATAAAACAAATAATTATTTATTGTTGGTTGAATTATAGTAAATTTTAAAAATAAAACGAATACAAGTTTGAGGTAAATAACAACTTTACATGTATTTATAAAGTAAGAGAAAAAAAACATCCATGGCTAAAGACATATTAATAGTTCCTAAACCCGTAAACAATATCCCGTTCATTGATTTTGAGAATACGGGGGTTATTGAGCTAAGAGTTTTATCAGGAGCAACAATCACGTTTGATGGAACGTCGGTAGGGGTTTTATCCATACAACCATCGAATGCAATTATTTCTGTTGGGGCAATCCTAAACGTACATAACTTTATGTCTGTTGGAGGTACTCAGGTTATTGACGGTACAAATAATTGGGTTGGACCAACAACTAATATTGCTGGTGCTCAAGGAGCCCAAGGTGCTGTAGGATTTCAGGGAGGCCAAGGAGCTCAAGGAGGACAAGGTGCTCAAGGTACTGCGAGTGATGTTTCAGGAGCACAAGGTGCTGTAGGATTTCAGGGAGGCCAAGGAGCACAAGGTAATACAGGTGCTCAAGGAGGACAAGGTGCTCAAGGAACTCAAGGTAATACAGGAAACACAGGAGCTCAAGGTGCTATAGGTAATAATGGTGCGACAGGTACTACAGGAGCTCAAGGTAACACAGGAGCTCAAGGCGCAACAGGTAACACAGGAGCCCAAGGAGGTGCGGGTAACACAGGACATGCGGGAGCTCAAGGTGCGACAGGATTATTAGGTCCAGGAGGACCTGCAGGTAGTACGGGTGCACAAGGTTCTCAAGGACCCGTAGGAACTACAGGACCAACAGGTGCTCAAGGACCGACAGGTAATGTGGGGCCAACAGGAGCACAAGGTTCAACAGGACCAGGTGGAGCAACAGGAGGACAAGGTGCTCAAGGAGCCCAAGGTTCAACAGGGCCAACAGGAGCTCAAGGTTCTCAAGGTAATACAGGACATGCGGGAGCTCAAGGAGGGACAGGAACCACAGGACCAGGTGGTGCCACAGGAGGACAAGGTGCTCAAGGAGCCCAAGGTTCAACAGGGCCAACAGGGGCCCAAGGACCAACAGGAGCCCAAGGAGGTGTATTTGGAGTAGGTCAAGTTTCATATCAAATATGGTCAGTCAATGGTGGAACAGGAAGTTTGTCACAATATGCGCAATATCCTACTGATGCTAACGATTTTAATAAATGGTTTAACACCGCTTATTCTAACTCAACTTTATATTCATCAGGTAACTCTACACCAGGAGTTATATGGGATTTTATAGCATGGACTACACTTACAAATGCTGGTATAACAATTCCAGCTACATCAGGAGACTATATTGCAGTTCAAACGTTTTCAACTTTTAGACCTACTGAAACAGGAACTTATACATTTACTGCTGAGTCTGATGATTCAGTTGATTTATTTATTGGTAGCACAAATGTTGCTAGTTTTTATGGAGGTAGAGGAACACCAGCGTTAGGTACTACAACTGGAACAATCTCTTTAACGGCAGGAGTTAATTACTCAATGAGAGTAAGAACACAAGAATATGCTGGTGGAGAGGGACTAAGAATATATTGGAAAAAACCATCTCAATCAGCTGGAGGTACATGGTACCAAAATACAGAGGAAGTTGGATTATCAGGTGCTATTGGGCCGTTAGGTTCCCAAGGAGCGACAGGAGCCCAAGGTGCTCAAGGTGGAATACCACCAGCAGGACCAACAGGTGCTCAAGGTGCTCAAGGTAATACAGGACACGCGGGAGCCCAAGGTGCTACAGGACCAACAGGGCCAGGTGGTGCAACAGGAGCCCAAGGTGCTCAAGGTGGAATACCACCAGCAGGACCAACAGGAGCCCAAGGAGCCCAAGGTAGACAAGGACATTTTGGGGCCCAAGGTGCTACAGGACCAACAGGGCCAGGTGGTGCAACAGGAGCTCAAGGTGCTCAAGGAGGAATACCACCTCCAGGACCAACAGGTGCTCAAGGAGCCCAAGGTAGACAAGGACATTTTGGAGCACAAGGAGCTACAGGACCAACAGGGCCAGGTGGTGCAACAGGTGGCCAAGGAGCTCAAGGAGCTCAAGGAGCTGCAAGTGCAGCTGGACCTCAAGGACCAACAGGAGCACCAGGAAATAGAGGTCCGACAGGGCCAGGAGGAGCTACAGGAGCTCAAGGTTCACAAGGTGGAGGTGGTGCAACTGGTGCGCCAGGTTCTTCAGGACCAACAGGTGCAGGTGGTGCCACAGGTGCTCAAGGTGCTACAGGTGCTCAAGGGTCACAAGGTCCGACAGGACCCTCAGCGGCGTCATGTTATGGTCACTATTGGTATCCATCAACAACTTGTTCCGAAGCTTGTAATAGCACAACATATAGTCAATATGTCTACCAACAAGTTCCAAGTTTCGACTTATATGATACTAAATATATATCGTTATCAAACTGTCAAAGTAGTAATTGCGACTATGGTAATAGTTACGCTTATGTAGGTGACGGTGGTTCTTCATGTTTACCTATAAACGGTACCTGTGGAACAGTATCTGGACTTGGATTTCAATGCGGATACTCTGATGTTAGATTAAAAAATGGGATAGAAACACTTAAAAATGTTTTAGACTCAATAATGAAAATAGAGGCAGTTGAATACGATTGGAATGAAAATTTAAATCCAACCTTATTAGATTATTTTAAAAAACAACAAAAACTTCATACCATAGGATTAATTGCACAAAACGTCAGAATGTATTTTCCTGAAGTAGTTAAAATGAACCACGATGGATATTACTCAATAGATTATCGCAAGTTAAATGCAGTATTAGTTGAAGGTATTAAAGAACAACAAATATTTATTGAAGATATTGATAAACAATTAGAATATATCGAATCTAAAATTAAATAATGGCAAATATAATTATATATCCTCAAGGGAATGTAGGTAATACTAATCCACACATTGTATTTGACGATGGGACCAACAAACTACAGTTTAATACAGATAATGGATTTCTTTCATTATCATCTGCGACACAATCAAGTGGAGCTGTAATTGGGCCTACAAACGTAACGGTAACAGGGGCTTCAGTAACTTCTGGTAGTGTTTACGTTGGAGGCACTCAAATGATTAATTCCTCAGCTGTTTGGGTTGGGCCAACTGCAGGAATCAAAGGACCTCAAGGACCAACAGGTGCCCAAGGAGCTCAAGGTGCTGTAGGGTCTCAAGGTGCTGTAGGGTCTCAAGGTGCAGTAGGGTCTCAAGGTCCTCAAGGGGCACAAGGGGCACAAGGACCAACAGGTCCTACAGGAGTAACAGGTTCTCAAGGAGCCGTAGGTTCTCAAGGAGCCGTAGGTTCTCAAGGAGCTCAAGGTGCAAACACAGGTGCTCAAGGTAATACAGGTGCTCAAGGTGCGGTTGGTTCTCAAGGTGCTCAAGGTGCAAACACAGGAGCCCAAGGTGCTCAGGGTGCAACAGGTGATACAGGGGCCCAAGGTTCACAAGGAGCAAACACAGGAGCCCAAGGTAATACAGGACCAACAGGTAACACAGGAGCCCAAGGTGCTCAAGGACCAACAGGAGCGACAGGTAGTCCAGGTGTTCAAGGGGCTCAAGGAGGACAAGGTGCTCAAGGACTTACACAAGGTGCTCAAGGAACTGGCGGACCAACAGGTGCCCAAGGTGCCCAAGGTGGTGGTGGGGCAACTGGTGCTACAGGACCACAAGGTTCACAAGGACCAACAGGAGCTCAGGGTTCACAAGGAGCCAATACAGGGGCCCAAGGTAATATAGGTAACACAGGAGCTCAAGGTGCTCAAGGTGGAGGTGGAGCAACTGGTACCACAGGACCACAAGGCTCACAAGGACCACAAGGTCCACAAGGAGCCCAAGGAACGTCAGCAGGTGCCCAAGGTGGTACAGGTAGTACAGGTGCCCAAGGTGCCCAAGGTGCAGGTGGGGCAACAGGTGCTACAGGACCACAAGGTGCTCAAGGAGCCCAAGGAGGTCAAGGAGCCCAAGGCGCATCTCAAGGAGCCCAAGGTAATATAGGTAACACAGGAGCTCAAGGTTCACAAGGTGCTCAAGGAGCCACAGGACCAACAGGACCACAAGGTGCTCAAGGAGCCCAAGGAGGTCAAGGAGCCCAAGGTTCATCTCAAGGAGCCCAAGGAGCACCAGGTAACACAGGAGCTCAAGGTTCACAAGGTGGAGGTGGTGCGACAGGAGCTCAAGGAGCACAAGGAGGACCAGGACCAACAGGTGCTCAAGGAAATCCAAGTGGAACCGCAGGTGCAACAGGAGCTCAAGGAGCTCAAGGTGGAGGTGGTGCGACAGGACATCAAGGAGGTACAGGAGGTGCAGGACCAACAGGTTCTCAAGGAGGTGCAGGACCAACAGGTTCTCAAGGAGCTCAAGGAGCTACAGGTCCAACAGGACCTCCATCAGATAGAAGGTTAAAAGATAATATTACGCCACTAACAAATGTACTTGAGAAAACCAAGTTATTACAAGGTGTTAGATTTGAATGGGATAGTGAACATGAAAAAATCAAAAATAATAAAACTATTAGATTTCAATCGGCATTCTCAGGAGAATCTATTGGATTTATCGCTCAAGAATTAGAAAAAATTTTCCCCGAGTTTGTCTTCACAGATGAAGATGGATATAAGAGTGTTGAATATGGTCAATTAGTTAGTTTAGGTATTGGAGGTTTACAAGAACAACAAAAAACAATTAATTCAATTAACGAAAGAATAAACAAATTAAAAGAAATAATAGGTGGCTGACAATATAATTATTACCCCTGGTAGTGGAACAATTGATTTCTACGACACAGGTTCAACACTAACTACATTAGTAATTGAATCAGGTGCTTTGAAGTTTAAACGAGCGGGAACAACTTACTTTGAATTAAGTAATACATCTCCTCAATTTAAAGTTAATTCTTCGGATTTAAGACTTGGTTCTTACTTAAGTAACGCGTCAGGTCTTCTTATCAATGGTGGAGGATGGATGGGCGCATTACAACCAACAGGACCAACAGGTGCTCAAGGTACAACAGGTAACCAAGGAGGTACTGGACCTTTTGGGCCACAAGGTGCTCAAGGAACAATAGGACCAACAGGTGCAATTGGAGGACAAGGTGCGACAGGACCTCAAGGCAATATAGGGACTCAAGGTAATTCAGGTAATACAGGCGCTCAAGGTAATACAGGTGCACAAGGAGGACAAGGTGCACAAGGAGGACAAGGTGCTCAAGGTTCACAAGGGCCAACAGGCGCACAAGGAGGACAAGGAGCTCAGGGAGCTCAAGGACCTAAAGGGGCTCAGGGTGCTCAAGGAACAACAGGTGGTCAAGGAGCCCAAGGTGCTCAAGGAGGACAAGGACCTCAAGGTAACCAAGGAAGTACTGGTGGTACAGGTGCTCAAGGTGCTTCACCAACAGGTGCTCAAGGAGCGGTAGGACCAACAGGAGGTACAGGTGCTCAAGGAGCAATAGGACCTCAAGGTTCTCAAGGTGGAGCAGGAGTTACAGGAGCCCAAGGGGCGGTTGGAGCGTCACCGCAAGGTGCAACAGGAGCTCAAGGACCAACTGGAGGACAAGGTGCTCAAGGTGCTCAGGGACCTCAAGGTTCTCAAGGTGGAGCAGGTGTGACAGGGGCTCAAGGAGCCGTTGGAGCGTCACCACAAGGTGCAACAGGACCACAAGGGGCAACAGGAGCCCAAGGAGCCCAAGGACCAACGGGACCACAAGGAGCCCAAGGTGGAACAGGAGCCACAGGAGCCCAAGGTGCAACAAGTCCTTCACCGCAAGGTGCAACAGGAGCTCAAGGACCAACTGGAGGACAAGGTGCTCAAGGTGCACAAGGTGGACAAGGAGCTCAAGGACCAATTGGGGTTTCGGGAGCTCAAGGTGCAACAAGTCCTTCACCACAAGGTGCAACAGGTAATATTGGGCCATCGGGAGGACAAGGTGCTCAAGGTGCACAAGGAGGACAAGGTGCACAAGGTGGACCAGGAGCCACAGGAGCTCAAGGTGCAACAAGTCCTTCACCACAAGGTGCAACAGGTAATATTGGGCCTACGGGAGGACAAGGTGCTCAAGGTGCACAAGGTGGACAAGGAGCTCAAGGTGGTGGAGGAGCTACAGGAGCTCAAGGTGGAACAAGTCCTTCACCGCAAGGTGCAACAGGTAATATTGGGCCATCGGGAGGACAAGGTGCTCAAGGTGCACAAGGTGGACAAGGTTCACAAGGTGGCGGTGGAAGTACAGGAGCCCAAGGAGCTCAAGGACCTTCCATAGGAGGACCTCAAGGTGCTCAAGGACCTACAGGCCCACAAGGGTTCCAAGGTGCTCAAGGTGGTGGAGGAGCCACAGGAGCGCAGGGTTCTCAAGGTGCAGCAGGTAATAATGGGCCACCAGGAGCCCCAGGTGGCGGTGGAAGTACAGGAGCTCAAGGAGCTCAAGGAGCTCAAGGAGCCACAGGACCAACAGGGCCTTCAGATAGTAGATTAAAGAAAAATATACGTGAAATTGAGACACCTCTTGAGAAAATACAAAAAATGAGAGGAGTATCGTTTATATGGAATTCAAACGATGTTAATACTAAACCAAATAAAGATATTGGATTTATTGCTCAAGAAATTGGTCACGTATTCCCTGAATTGGTATTTAAAGCTAATGACAGTGAAGATTCAATGTATATGGTTAAATACCATGATGTTGTTGCGGTATGTTTAGAGGCAATTAAAGAACAATCGGGTATGTTAAATAATAGTCTAACCAAGTTAGAAAGACTTGAAGGATTAGTAACAGAAAAGGGGTATTAACCCCTTTTTTTTATTTAATAACGTTAATAATATCGTCTTTTGTTTTGAATAACATTGTTAAGAACCTTGGCCAAATTTCAGGATTATGTTTCTTAATTAATTCAATGTAATCTAAGAAGTAAGGAATTTCTTTTGTGTCGGTAATTAAGTCACTAACGTTAGGGAACTTACTCTCAATGTCTGATACAAGTTTTGAAAGAACGTTGTCATCAACATGTTCATCGTTGATTCTACGTAGTATGTCTTTTGACTGATTAGTTAAAGGTTCATTCTTACCAAAGTAGTTAAGTATATTCTTTAAAGACTTTAAAAGGGCTTTCTTATCTGAAGGGTCTTGAATTAATTGAGACCTTCTTTCAAACTCAAGAACAAGACCTTCAAGGAATTCATTTGTGATTGCGAAGAATTCAACAGGGTGTCCCCAATACATGTCATCCTTTTCAGAATCGTAAGTGTCCCAATACTTTTCATTATGTTTTGTTGTAAAGTTGGGGTCAATGGCGTGCATCATTTCATGATACAAAGTTAGATAGACATTCTTTTCTGAACCAAACTTCTTAGGGTTTAGTTGCATTACGAAGTCTTTAGGGTCGTATGAGTCTTCAGGGATTGAATCCATTTCAGCGAAGTTGGGATACTTTGGGTTAACAAATATTTTAACCAAACCATCAGTACCATCGGCAGTTTGAAAGTCCAATTGGTCAACCATGGTTTTTTTGGAAAACTTTTTGTTGCGCATCGACCAAAGACTACTTGCTAAATCCTTTAACTTAGAACGAGTCTCAGGATTCATTTGATATCTTTTTTGTTCAGATATTACGTTTGATAATATGGGTAAAAATTTAATCATTAAATATAATCTCTAAACATTTCATTTATATTTTTATCGACTTCTCTAAAGTCAGGATAGTCAGGTGAATGAACACTTAAACAATCGGACCAATCTTCCATCATACCTAAATAACTTCCCCAATATTCTAAAGTACCAGTATTACCATAACCTTTACCATCTTCTAAAAATCCAACAATATCTGATTCAAAATTGGCGATTGGTATTACGAAGTTTTGAACTTGAGTATCTTTCTTATATCTATGAGGTCTCATAACGAACTCACCATTACCTATAAAATAGGTTCCAATCTCACTCATAACACTTTTCCAAACTTCATTTTCGTATGCGGCATTATAAGAGTTACTATGAACTGAATAAAGTTCCGATTTAAGGTCTGCCAATTCATTCTCAAATAAATAATTCATTGTTTCCTCACTACCAATAACTTTACCAACGTTATCATATGTTATACGGGCTTGTGCAGGATTACCCTGTTCCTCGGCAATCTCAGATAGAATATCAGTTTCAGGTTCAATCCACAAACCTTCAAGATTCTCAACAATATATTCTTTAAGACGTTTTAAATTATCCTCATTTAGTTCTTCAACAACATCTCTATAAACATTGTCGGTTGTGTCCCAATAAGGTTCCCAATCACTCTCTCCACTAAGAATACTTTCGATAGTATCTCGTGAGATATCATTCCTACCTCCATCACAAAATAATTTAGATAGTTCACTTCTATCATCAACATCTAAATAATAAACACCATCTTTATAAACAACATCATTCACCAAAGATAAAACCCATTTGGTGAACGCTTCGTTATCATTATGATATAACCATATTAGATATTCGTTTTGCCATTCCTCACCATCAGTTGCATTGTTGGGGTCAATCTCACTCATAAGACCTCGTTTCTTCAATATATTGAAAAATGTTTCGTAGTCGTTAAAGTATTGTTTAACGTCTAAATCTCCATTATTAAATTTTTCTACTAAATCATTGAAGTCCATATGTAATAAATACAAAAAAAGGGGCAATTTTCATCGCCCCTTATTAATTTCGCCAATATTATATTACTTAGTGGTTTTATTGACGTTGTAATACTTCTCAACCGTTTTCTTAATAGCTTGTTTAATGCTCTCAGATTGTTGTTGTTTAACAACTTGAGCAGCTTGAACCTGTTGTTGTGTTTGTGGCTGAGCTTGATTGTTGTTTTTACATCCGCATCCCATATGATTATCGTTTTTAAATTGTTTATTATTATAAATAGTTCTTAGGAACAATAATAGTATACGAAAGATATTTATTAAATAAAAGATTAATGGATTTTTTAAAACTAATACAAGAAGGAAGGACTGACGACTTCAAAGCCAAGTACGGTCAGAAGTTTTCACCTGAAATTATAAATAGAATTATTTCCACAGTAACTCCTAAGTTTCTTCAGTGGACAGGAAAAGTGTTAGACTCAATTAACTTTGAAGATAACTTTTTTAAATTAACAGAAGCCCTTAAGAAATTTGAGAAAATTTCAAGTAACTTACCAAAGACAGATATTAACCAATATCAAACTCTTGCCGAATTAACAAGTACAATTACGGACTACGAGAATAAATCAAGAAGGAATGTTAAAAAAGTTGAAGGTGGTAATGTAGTGTATGATGATGGAAGATTCTTTGTGGTTAATCCATTAAACCATGAGGCATCGTGTTACTACGGTAAAGGTACCAAATGGTGTACTGCGGCAGAAACCGATACTCACTTTAAAAAATACAATGACGACGGTAAATTATTTTACATTATTGATAGGAGTAAAGCAACTAACGATGCAAATTACAAAGTTGCGTTACTTAGAAAGTTTGATGGTGAGAAACTATATTATGATGCTAAAGACGAACAAATTAGGAGTGGATGGGAAATAGGTTCTGAAATTTTAGAAAAGATGTTATCCAACATTACAGGATACCTTCAACAAGAATTTCCTGAACAAATTAAAATCTATGGTGATATTGAGGCTGCGAAGAAAGAAAAACAAAGACTTGAAAGGTTAAGAGAACAACAAAGAGTTCAACAATTAAGAAATGATGCTCAGGAAAGAAGAGACGATAATGAATGGGAATTAGATAATTATACTTCTCGAGAAGGACTAAGAGCACATGCCTTATTGAAGTATTTGGTTGAAAATGGTGACGTTAATGTTCTAAGTAATGAAGACTTAATTAATATTCAAAGAACCAAAGATGATATTGAAAGACTCAATGCAGAATACGATGCAAGTGAAGACCCAAGAGTTGATTTACTAGACGAGATTGAGGTACTTGAGTCAGAATTAGAAGAATATTCAAATTATATTGATGTTTATAATATAATTCCAAGTGGTACCTATTACGACACTGTCGAATTTGAGGTAATTGATAGTCCTGTTGAC
>Ga0164293_10000910_pt1 | contig 24699 bp, 29 predicted proteins | sample GEODES118metaG_FD_111487 | JGI IMG/M metagenome (GOLD analysis project Ga0164293, IMG submission 111487) | Eutrophic lake water microbial communities from Lake Mendota, Wisconsin, USA - GEODES118 metaG | ecosystem: Environmental > Aquatic > Freshwater > Lake | place: USA: Lake Mendota...
AAATTAAACTCGTTTGGTTTTTCAGAAAGTGTTCCTTTTTCTATTGTAGAGCACAATAAATTAAGACCACCTTCTTCACAGAAAAGATTTAATTGTCGAATGTATTCTGAAGATTAGCATACTTTCCTCCTTGGAACTGCCCAAACACGAGAAAATCCGTCAGAAGTTAAAATAACATCATCTAGCTCTTCATCAATTTCATAATCTTCATTTACAAAATAATCAGCGTCTTTATTTCTTATTGCTTTGATTTCTCCACCATCAGCCATCATTCCTCCATAATCCATTCTTGATGTTCCTTTATTGAGAGATTCATTTCTTTTAACGGATAAATATGCCTCATCTAAATTACTATATCTGCCACCATAAAGAATATGTTTATCATCATAAACTAATCCGTCTTTATGATAGTAAAACTTCTTTCCATCAACTTCAAAAACTTTACCGCCTTTTCTTGTCATTCCGCCTTTAGCGTATTGCTCATCTCTGCGAGATTGTCCGATTAAATAACCCCCTACGGCAGCGAGTAAAAATGGTATCATATCAGTTCAATTTATATGCAATGAAAACCGCAAGTCCTATTTTAATCAAAGAATGCAAGTTTTTATGAAAGTCAGTTAGTTCACCAGTTTCAGTAAAGAAATACTTTTTCATATTTTAATCTTCATCATCATATTCATTAGATACATTAGCCCATTTAATTTCATCTCCATACTTCTCATCAACCATTACCATTTCTGCGTGTGGGTTATTGTCATAATATTCATCAAAAACATCAGTAGCTTCTGCCAAACTATTACCTTGATAAATAGTTCCAACACCCTGTACATAAACTCTTAAATCTTCGTAATAATCTTCCATACCACCTTTATCAAACTTGCGAAGGGTTTGAGCTAAATGCGCCCTCTTTCCAGTTTTACCTCCCATCTTCTGTAACTTCTTTAAGTCAGTCATAGAAAGATTTTCATCCCCACGAAGCAAACCTTTTCTTTTTGCAGTTCGGCGAAGTGAACCCTCATCACCAGTGAGTGCATCTTGAATCCATTTCTTATTTTTTACACTACCCCCTTTTTTCATCATTCCACCATCTTCTTTCCGACCTTGCTTCAGATTGTATTTGGGAAGTTCTTCATCATAATATGATACTTCCTCGCCATACTCATCTACAATTTTCAAACCATTTCCTTTAATTCTTTCTTGAATAAAATAGCGAATGTTTCTTTCTGGCTCTGTATCAGTAACTTCCATAAAACCTTTAGATTTAACTTCATCAGTTACCGCTTCAACCATCATTTCGATTTCATCTTCCGTTACATTTTTATTTTTCTTGTCAACTTTGTCAAGTTGTTTCTTTAATGCTTTACGGACTGCATTATTGCCATCATACAAAAACATCTCAAAGTCAAAGTTCTTGACTACCTCTTCGGTATTATTTAGTTCTCTGATTAGCTTCTTTGCCTTATCGAACCTGTTGTTTTCATAGCTCATATAAGCATCAAAACCACCTGCTAATGGTTTCTTATAATATAAAGGAATAGCAGGATTGTTTTTATAGTTTCTTAACTCATCCAATAAATTCATTAGACGAGTTTTATTTCCATAAACCAAGAACATTCCTGATTCGCTATCAAATTGTAAACCTTTAGTATCGAAGTTTTTCTTTACAAAGTTTTCAAAATCATACGCATCATCATCCTTTTTAATAAAAGTAAAGAACTTCGGATTCAATTCATCGTATATGTGTGCAGTTAAAACCCACTTGCCTTCGGCTTGTCGAATTTGCAAACCTGTTTTTTTATCATCCGTAACACCTCCGCCTCTTGCCATTTTACTATGCAGTACCTCACCCACTTTACCTGACAAGGTTTGCCATTCACCACTCTTTAATAATTCATCTACCTTGTCTTTTTTGAAATACTCAAAATTCTGGAGTTCATCACGCAAAACGATTGTATCTCCATCTCTAATCTCAACTAATTTGAATACTCTATCATTTTCTTTGTCCAAATAAACAATACCGCCATCTGCCATCATTCCGCCATCAGCGAATTGCTCGTCTTTGCGAGATTGTCCGATTAAATAACCGCCTACTGCGGCAAGTAAATAAGGTATCATATTATTTTAATTTTGAGTCCAAATCAAATTCTATTTTCTAAATCTCTTACAACCTCTTCAAGAACCCATTGTGCTTTGTAAGGCATTTTAGATTTAACATCTTTTACATCTCTGTTGATTCTTTCAGCAGTATCATCTGCAATTTTATCGGCAATCTTTCTTAACTCTGGATATTTATCTGGGTCTGTAATTCCGCCTTTAGCCATCATTCCGCCATCAGCGTATTGTTCATCTTTACGAGATTGTCCGATTAAATAACCGCCTACTGCGGCAAGTAAATAAGGTATCATAATTTTTTTTTTTTAGATTGTAACTCCAATTTTGTTTAGAATTTCATTCGCATCCTCTAATTCATCTGAATCTAATTCATCATTAAGACACGCAGGTAAATCACCAGTAAAATCACTAACGAAAATGTTTCCTATTCCACTACTAATAGTACGAGTTCCGTATGCTCTAACTAAAGCATCCCAATCTGATTTAGATTTTAATTTCTTTAATTCTGTTTCGATTGTGTTGTTACCTGTTCCATATCCGTCCATAGCGTCAAATAAGTTATCAGCTATTTTCCGATAATCTAAATTAGAAACATTTCCTCCTCCCCCATTTGCTCCCCCAAATGGGTCTGGGTTCGGATTAGGAGGCATAGGTGAAGGATTTCTATCCTTTTTGTTAAATACAAGATAAGCAACCATTCCAAGCGCAAGAATTACACTACCCGCTATGACTCCATTCAAGGTTTCTTTTTTCATATTGAAGCTCCAATTTTATTTAGAATTTCATTTGCTCTTGTAAGCTCACTTGTATCCAACTCATCGTTTAATGCTTCTGGAAGTGTACCAGTAAAATCACTAACGAAAATGTTTCCTGTTCCACTACTTATAGTACGAGTTCCATACGCTCTAACTAAAGCATCCCAATCTGATTTAGATTTTAACTTTTTCAACTCTGTTTCGATTGTGGTATTACCTGTTCCATATCCGTCCATAGCATCAAATATCTTATTTGCCATAGCTAAAAAATCGACATTACTGGTTTCACCACCACTTTCGCCACCACCTCCATCATCTTTCTTTCTTAAAAAAAGAAAATAGGCAACTACGCCAACACCTACTACTGCTAAAGTTGTTATAAGTCCTTTATTTTTCATTTTGTTTGTTTTTATAAAATCCCAAGAATACCTAAACCAAATAATCCAGAACTTTCATCCGTAACCATCTTGTTACTGGCTCTTACTTTATTAATAACAATAATACTTGCAAGGACAACTCCTGCAATTATTAATGTGTTTTTGGTTTTTTTTGTCATAGACGATAATTTATTCCTTTTCTTGCCCAGTTATTATTAATATTACTTACACGATACCCTGTTAATCCGCCCCACTCATTACCAAGCTCTGCTTTTACAGATGTAAATAAATCATCAGTACCACCAGTATCAATACCAAAACAAGCCCTTCTTCTAAATCCGTATGCTTGAATTAATAATGCAACATCAAGGTCGTTCATCATTTTTTTCATAGTATCCTCAACCCCTCCATAATCATCTCCTACGCAGTAACGCATTCCTTCATAAATGCTATTAGCAAATACTTTATATTGAGAATCATTAAATGTTTGTGTTTTTGTCTTTCTTAAACGAGAAATTTCTTGAGTAATATCTTTAGCGAGTTGCTGATTTCTAACTTTACTTGCGCTGGGAAAAGCAATTCCGATAACTTTTTTGCCTACTGCATAAACAATAAACAAACCACCTACAACTACGACACCTTTTGCCCAAGTAGGCAAACCGCCATAGTATTCTTTAATAGCAGTTTTATCAAACTTCATTTGTTTTGTTTGTTTTAATCAAATTTACATTAAATTATATTCCTTCTGTGTCTTTTTTAATGTTTTTATTCAAAACTCCTATTACACCTCCTGCGGCTATAAGACCAAATCCGACTTTCATTTTATTTGTATATTCTCCTTTAGTGAGGTATAAAGCACCCAGCACTACTCCCCACCAAATTGGGTTAAGTCCATAGTATAAAACCGCCTCTCGTTGCCAATATTGTTTTGGGGTTATCTCTTTACTTTCGAGCTTTCTTTTATTTTTTTGCATTAAGGTAAAGTACAGAGAATCAGCAGGTGTTGGTATTACATCAGATAACAAAAGCCCTAAAGCTCCTGCATATAGTATTGCGTTTCCGTGTCCGCCCTTGACTGCTAATTTTATACTATCCTTCAATTTTTTTAGCTTTTAACTGCTTATTGATTTCAATGTTTTTATTGACTGCGCCGATTACAAGCCCTCCTGCAACAAGTCCAAGCAAAATCTTTGCATTTGTCTTGTACTTCCCGCCAAAAGCATAAACACCCGTAAATAGGGTAGCATACCATAAGCTCGTCCATAAGTAGTACTCTCCTGCGATGTGCCACTCCAACTTTTCAGGACTTATCTTATTTTCATCATAGTCCCTTTGTAGCTTATTGACCCTTCTGAAATAGACAGAATCAAAAGGTGTGGGTACGGCATTTGCAACCGCAGCCGCAATTAAGGCCGTGTAAAGCAAAGTGTTGCCATTGCCTTCATCTATTATTTTTTTGATACCTAAACTCATAGCTTACCAAGAACCTGCTCCTTGTTACTTTTTAAGATATTCAACTACCATTCCTTTTTTGGTTAGCTCAAGTCGGTCGTATCCAAACTTTCCATCTGATACCTTACCGCCAAACTTAATCCCCCAGTCCCCGCCAATCATAAATACGGCATCGCCATAAATATCAACAATCGTTCCGTTTTCGAGCTGAACCTTTGCAATACCTTTGGCAAAATCAACCTCTACCACCTTTACCATAGGTCGCCAGAGATTATTTAGGTAAAAAGTATAGCCACCCGCAATGACGGTGATTGCACCTACAACCGCCGCAAGTTTGATAATTGTGTCAGTCGTCTTACTTATGAGTGGCTTGTAATCAGTTGCCATTACTCTGCTTTTTGCTCGTCAGTAAAGAAGTTTGATAAAAACTTTCCTGCAACAGATAATACGATAACAACGACACCCATAGTTTCGTGTCCGTTCATAATAGCCATCGAAGAACCTAATGTTCCTGCGGCTACCAATGAGTCGCCCAGTACCCGTAATCTTTTAGGGGTTGGAGCGAAGTAGTGTTTGATTCCGAATTTCATATCGTTTTGTTTGTTTGTTTGTTTTACCAAAGAAGTTGGTCAGCATAGTAACCAGCCGTTCCTCGTTTATGCCTATCTTTTTCGTGCCTGTCTTTATACAATCTGCGCCTTACATTAGCATAGTCCTTACCCTTCTGTCGCATAAAGGTCGGATAGTCGCCCATACCTAACGCTCCAATAGATGCTAACTTCTCGCCCTTCTTGTTAAAGACATCAATCTTTTTACCCTTAACAGAGCTTGGCTTAACAACAACACCCAGCTTCTTTGCCTTATCTCTGGTATATTTTGTTATTGTGTATGCCATTTTATTTCTTTCTCAAAAAGTTCTTAAAATATATTTTATGTTCTTTCCACTTTAAGGGCAGGTCTGCTTTGTTTTCAAAATTGTAGTTTTGAATTCCACAATTCATTTCCAAACTTGCCGTCCGTGAAGCAATAGGACATCCACACCATATACAATGGTCATCATCTCTGTCCGTCTTGTAAACATCCGTCTTTCCATCTATTTCATACCCTTTGACTGCGTTTCTACTCATATAGGGACAGGTAGCGCAGATTAACCTTCTCCCTATGATTATGTCCTTGCTCTCCTTTGGAAGCGTACCCATTTCCATTTGAACTTGGTTTGTTACGGCTTCCAATATTTGTGGCAAGTTCTTGATACCTCTCGGTACAAGAGCCAGATATTCACTCAACTTGCTCATTTAATTTCATTTAAGTAACCTACTACTTCTTCAATAGGTAGTATCCAACGGCGACACCACCTAAAAACAATCCGATATGGATTAGCGTCATATTTTTCATATTAGCTTTTTTTAGCTTTCTTAAAATAGTAGTACCCGACTCCAGCTATAGCCAAAGAGCCAGCAATAGCCAAAGGAATCAATATGGCCTTGTTTGCTTTGATTTTAGCCAAAAACTGCTCGGTAGCACTTTGCTCTGAAATTTCAGAACGCTTTGTTTCTTCTCCTTCAATTAAACCTTGTTGTTGTAATTGCTTGAGCCGTAGTTCTTCAATTTTTTGTTGTTCTTGAGCAGTTCTAAATGTGAAAAACTTATCGATTCCAGTTCCTAAAGTATCCCACACCGACTTTTTCTCTTTTGCTTGTCCGTATTCGTCTGCCATAAAATAATTTTAGAGTTTTGACTTTGCATCTTCTACTGCCGCCTCTTGGCTTTCTCCCTGACCTTCGGCAAGGGTTGTTCCATCTTCTGCCAAAAGTTTGATTAGGAAAAGCCCATCTTCGGTGCGTTCTGGTTCTGATACAATAAATTCTGCCATATACTTAATTTTTGTTTTTATTTGTTTATCCCCTTCTTTCTCTAAAGAAGTTTACTGCTCCCCAAGTTAAAATAAAAGCTCCAATTCCCATAATTATTACCGATTTGGATAACTTTCTGGGTTTTGCGTTACTTACTTTCTCAAATTCTTCTTCCTCATCCCTTCTTCTTTTACTCTCGTTTATTTGTTCCAAACTCAATCTTCCACTATGATATTCTTCCTCACAATCTTCGCATAGTTCTAATTCCTCTGGAACGATTTGAGCTTCTTGCTTTACTTTCTCTATTTTATCTTCAACAACTTGCTCATTTTGTTCTAATTCCTCATTCTCTGGCTCTGACTCTGGTTGTGGTTTTGGTTTAGCAACTTCGTTTTTCTTACGCTTTGCTCTTACCTCCATCATTACTTCGAGCTTCTTTTTATATTTCTCTGGGTCAAACTTCAAAATTGACCGCTCAATATCGCTATCGAGAGCTTCCACACCTTCTCTTAACTTCTCTAATTGTGCTTCTTCTTCCTCGTCCAAATCATCTTGACTTTCGTACTCGGAGATTTTCTCAATCGCCTTTTCAAGATTTTCAATTTTAACTTGAACCCCTCTTGGAAGTTGTTCTTTCTCTACTTTCTTTTTAATCATCGCTTGTAAGTAACTCATATTTCTCTGTTTTTAATTTTACTTTGTTTTAATTTATTTTAGAGCAACAATAGGCTCAATTAATGTAAAGACCTCCGCTGGGTCTTTGTACTCCATTAATCGGTCAATAGTACCTTTTGGAATTCTTGTTACTTGCTCTGCGGTAATCAGGTTCATCTTATCATCTTCTGGAATTATTTTGTTGTCCATAATCATCCCAACAACGATTTCACCGATTGTTTGCCCGTTTGGTAATTTCTTTTCAATTAGGTCGGTAAACTTATAGGTTGTAGCCGTTTCAACTAATCCTTTACCATAGTTCTTTAACATAGCTTCTTTTTCAGGAGTTACCTTAATGTACTTATCCTGAACCATAAATAGGATTTCTTCATCACCATCTTTCAGTAAGAAGTTTTCTGGGGTTCTACGGCGTTCTTCATAAAGCTCAACAAACTTTTCTTTACCTACTGCTTTTAGCTTTCCTCCGATTAGTTCTTTATCGGCAGTAAGCATTTTGATTTTTTCGTTCAGACGCTTGTATTCTGCAATGTCGCCCTCATATCCATCAATCTCTACAGAAGGCTTATCTTTTGATTTAGCACCCTTTTTCTCTGTCTTTTTTACAATGTCAGCTAAAGATTTCTTCTTTTCTTCTTCTACCTTAACATCTGTAACATCGTTAGCAATCATAAAGTCAGCAATACCTTCATCACTATCAGCTTTGCTATCGTAAGATTGGGTAACTAAACTACCATCAGAAAGGGTAAATGTAACTTTAATTTTTTCAGCTACACCTCCTTCAGCCATTACTTTTCCACCCCAACCCATTTTAACTGCTTGTTCTACACTTGACTGAAATCTTGGAGCTAATGCTTGGTATGGCAAAAATGACAACTTTCTAATTTTATTTATAGTAAAATCATACAGGGGGTCATTGGGTTTCATTTCCAAAAACTCTTTCAGAGTTTCCATACGCATAGTTGTAGTCATATTATTCCACAACTTTTCAGGAGTATCAATCTTTACCTCTCCCCCATCACTAAATTTTTCAGTAATAAGACCTTCACGCTCCATTTCTTTAGTGAATTCATATTGGTCATATGCAGACATACTAAACCAATCTGCTCCTACCATCTCTTGAGCCTGTTGTTGGGCGGGTAGAATTACTTCAGGTTTGGGACTGGGCTTTGATTTTAATATGCCCCTTTTTTTGGTTTTTCTGTATGTACTTCTCATTTTATTGAAGTTTTTTAAGTGTTGCAATTTCATCATCTACATCTATATCATCACGCATACTTTCAAGAAGTTCTATCGCTTCCCTGATTTTTGCTTTTTGCTCCATTCTATCGTTACGGGATGCGGAGGAAGATTTAGTCCATCTGTGTACCCCACGACTATCTAAAGCTATCTCCCACATATTACCATCGTTTCCAATCATTTTGAAACCTCTGGGATATGCAGTTGCGCTAATACTTGGAGAGGGCCGCATACCTCTGTATAAACTACCGCCTTTTGAATATTGAGAAGCCATAAAGTCGGCTAATTCTTCTTCTTGACCTGCATAACCGATTACCCCTTTTGCTTTTAAGTACTGGGTGGCATTCATTTTATCTTCTTCAGAAAGCGTTTCCCAAACATCCTTACCGATATATTCTTCGGCTTCTTTGAAATCTTCTTCTTCTGTAGAACCCTCGTATTTCATAACACCACCTGAAGCCATCTTACCGCCTTCAGCCATACTTAAATTACCATAATACTTAAAACCAAATTTTCCATTATTCCACTTACCAAAATACAATACTCCATCTTTTTGTTTGTTATCATCCCATCCATAAAACAAATCATATTTGCCGTTATCAATAGATATTACTTCTATATTTTTATGATTCGTTAAAAAATCTAACCCTTTGTTACTTGAAGAATAAAAATAAGGGTCATCTGTATTGTTGTTTTTATACTTACCAAATATTTCTATGTTTTTTGAAATTGCACCTCCCTCTCTAAACCTCCTTTTTACGGAAACAATATCAGATTTGATTGTATCAGCAGAACGGCGTTTCATCCACCTCTCTTTCGCATCATCCTCATCATCAGCTTCGATAGTTTCGTAATCAGTAGTTGATTCAATTTCATATTTTTTGGGACGCTTCGCATATTCTTCCCAACTCATTTCTTTATCTTCCTCTACCTCTACAACTTTCAATCCCTCATAGTAAGGAGAAAACTTCTTTTTAACTTGCTCCTCTGCATCAGATACACTTTCTGCCATCACATTTACCTTACGACTCTCATCGTCAGCAGCATCCCAAGTAAACTCTACTTCCCAGTATCGGGGTTTGTCCATCATCCCCCCGTTTGCAAATTCTTTGTATTCTGGCTCGTTTTGTAAAGCATAGTCCAAATAGTGCTTTACATCTCCCATATAAGCAGCTACAACAGATAACTTATTTTGTACCCAACCTTCTAACTCATCTTCTGGATGAATCATTTCGTTAAGTTTGGCGGCATACATCTCAATTTTTTGTAATTGAGCTTTCGCCATTCCGCCTTCTTCTTCGTTGTAGGTTAATTTTCTACCCATAGGTTTGTTTGTTTTAAGGAAAAAAGGCCGTGCTTTTCACACGACCTAATTTCTATTTATGGATGAGCCGTACAGCCATACTATTTCTTCTTTAGTACATTGACCAACCCAAGCGTTCCTACCAAAACTACTGCTCCAAAAACAAGCCAACCGATTCCAGTTTCTTCCTTTTTTTCTTGTGCAGGTTGTGGTTGTGGTTCTGGTTCTGGTTGTGGTTGTGGTTCTTGTCCAATCATTCTAATTTCTTCTGCAAGAGCTACTTCTTCTTCAGCTATTTGATTTTCTTTTTCGTCAAGTTCTTGTTTTTCTTCTTCATCTTTGTCGCCATCTTCCCAGTTGTCGTACCATTCGTTAAAAGAAAGAACCATTTGTTGAAAATCTGCAATTCTATGTTGCAGTTCTGATGGAAGGTCTTTTAATTTTAATTGCTTTTTCTTTAGCTCTGCGTTGATTAGTTTCATAATTGTTTTATTTTATCTGATTGATTTAATTTGAAATATACTTTCTCGAAGGGTTTTTGTCAGATTTGTCAATTCTATCTTCCCAATATACTAAATCTGGATATTTAGCTCTCATAAACTTTGATGGCGACTTACCCATTTTTACTTTGCCTACAACTTTCAGAGCTTCGTCTTTCCAACGCCATCCTTTTGGCTTGGCAAAGCGTTGTCCGTCTTTTGCTTTATCCGTTTGCTTACCCTGAACATCACCACCTTTTTTATATTCACTAACACCTGCTGCTTCTAAAAGCTCTACATCATTTTTATCAATGTATTTTGACAATGATTGTAATTCAGATAATTCAGCATAGCTAATTCTTTCTGCCCGTAACTCTTTCCTTAATTCTTCTAATCTTTTTTTTGCATCTTCTTTAGACATCAAATCACCACCTTTTGCCATCATTCCACCATCTTCGAGCTTAATCTTTCCTTTGTATCCTTTTGGATAAACATCGGAACGATTAGGACGAGCTTCATAGTCAATAGTTCCACGCTTCAATCCACGCTTGATTTGAGCTTCTGTTGGAACACGATAATCTTTCTTTCCTTTGAAACGATAGCCAAACGGCTTGGCAGAACGACCCGCATCTCGGTCAAGGTCAACACCCTGTCCTTCGTACTTTTTGCGAAGTTTCTTATTTTTTTCAATCAAAGAAGAAAGCTCGGTAGCAATCTTTCGCATCTCTTTTTTGCGCTTTTCAGAACGCTCGGCTCTTTTCTTTTCACGAACTACTGGCTTTTTGATTGCCTTTTTAATTGGCTTACGAATAGCTTTTTTTGGCTTTTCTTCTTCATCATCTTTTTCTTGCTTGGTTACTTTTTCTACTTCTTTAGCAACCTTTTCTACATCTTTAACCGCTTGTTTGATTTCTTTCTTTTCTTCAGCCGCCTCTTTTTTATCTTCCTTGATTTCTTCTTTTTGCTCTGCTAATTTTTCTTTTGCAGCAGCAATTTTCTTACGCATTACTTCTTTTACGCTATCTGGAAGATTAGGATTATTCAGGTTCTTTTCAAGTTTAGCAATTTCGTCTTGCACATCACTTTGAACCTTTTTTTCCTCTTTCTCGATTTTTTCTTCTTTTTTCTCAATATCCTTTTCTGCTTCCTTGAGGTCAGCTTTTAGCTTTTCAACTCGTTCTTTGAGTTTTGCTTTAGCACTATCAGGCAAGTTAGGATTGTTGAGATTTTTCTCAATTTTTTCAATCTGTTGTACCAGTTCAGTAGAATTCATAACTTAATTTTTTAAGCCAATAAAGATTTTAAGATTTCAAGAGCGTCTTTTTGTTCTTCGTCAAGGTCATCACCAAGCATTTCAAGGACTTCAATAGCTTCACGAATTTCAGCTTGTTTTTCTTCTTCGGTTTTCTCAACTACTTCAAGCTGCTTTTTTACTTCTTCTTCAACAGGTTTATCCTCAACTGGTTCAGGTTCAGGTGTTTCACCTCTTTCACCTTGCCACTTCTGTACAAGCACAAATACTGCATTATCTAAATCTTTTGCTACTGGGTTTTCAGTAGTAAAATTATTAGTTTGCCGTTGCAAAAATTTTACAATTCCTGCAAGGTCAAAATCTAAACCTGTGCTTTCCCTTACGGCTTGTTGCTTTTCTGGATAAACCTGCGAGAAATCAAACCCATTCTCAACAAGTTCTTGAATTTTATATGCCATATACCAAAATTATGTTTTTTTTCTTATTTTTTGTTTTAATTTATAGTCGAATCTAATATTTTTGATTGACATCCCAAATAGTAATTAGCTCCACAAATCTTCCCATTTTTCGGGTAAGCTCTTGAGGTTCTCCAAACACAATCTTATCCTTGTTTGAAATAGCATAAGCCAGTGAAATTATTGTGTTCAAAGATTCAATATCGTTGTCTTTTAATTTAATTTCCTTTGCTTCATTATCTATCGTATATATGAAAGCAAGTGTTTTTTCTACATCGGCTTCCTGTTCGTGAAAGAATTGGGAGGTAACAATAAACTCTGTTTCGGAAATAGCTGCCATACAATTAGGTTGTAGTATAGAAGCACTTGGGCTTACTATGGCTGCATTTACAAAAGAATTCAGATTGTCATAAAGAAAATACTTATATCCATCTATGCTGAAGTAATTTGGATTGTTTTTCATCAGCAGAACTATGTATTGAAGTAGTTTTTTATCCAACTCCAAAATATCTGGGTTTTGCTCTATAGTATTCTTTGTAAAAATGTATTGATTCTTACTATCCTGAAAATCAGCATTTGATAGTATTTCCCTAAATAACGAAAGTAGTTTTAGATTCCAAAAAACATACTTTATGTAGCTCCATCCGTTTCTTCTATTGAACTCTTTGGTATTTAATTGGTATAATTTTTCTTTTCTATATGGAAGCTCTGCGAATGGGTCAAAAGGTAGTAAATCTGCAATAAAATTTAAGCTAACAGATGGTTGCCCTTCTTCTGGGGTTTCCTTTTCCTGCTCGTTATGTAAGCAGATTATGTTGTTTCCCTTAACTAAATAGCTTACCCCCTTTTCTTCACTAAATATTAGAACATCTGGATAAAGCTCCCCCTGTGGCTTAATATCTCGAATGCCGCCATACTCCTTTTGTTCAAAATTGTTGAAATCTACTACATCCCCAACTACGCAGAACTCATATCGGGCTAAACTCAATACGAAACTTGAATAAACAACAACAGAATTACCTTCCTCGTTGTAAAGCTCCAGTTTACCACAATGCCCTTTGTGAACTCCGTTTTTAAGTATAACTACATAGTTTTCATTTCCGCCTGAAGTACCCTCCGAACCAGATGTTCCCTCTGAACCCGAAGTACCTTCTGAACCTGACGAGCCATCCGAACCTGAAGTACCTTCTGAACCTGAAGTACCTTCTGAACCTGAAGTACCTTCTGAACCTGAAGTACCTTCTGAACCCGAAGTACCTTCCGAACCTGAAGTCCCCTCTGAACCTGAAGTGCCTTCCGAACCTGAAGTCCCCTCCGAACCTGACGAGCCATCCGAACCCGATGAGCCGTCCGACCCTGAAGTACCATCAGTACCATCAGTTCCGTCCACACCATCGGTTCCGTAAGTACCAGCTATCCCACTTGTACCATAATCAGTACCAGTGGTTACTTCGGTTTCCGTTTCAAATATATCGTCTAATTCTTCTGGCATTCTATTCCATTAATTTGCTTACAAAATCTAATCTTTTAGCCAATCCAAATTCGTCTATTTCAGATTTGCCATATAACATACTTTCAAAAACCGAGTCAAAATCTGTAAAGTTTACTACTTCCCTTTGGGTGTTAAGTTCTTTAGTTAGCAAAGGGTCTATGTTCTTTCGATGTATGAAATCTACGAATGAAGCACAAAAATATTCTTCTACACTTCTGAAATCTAAAAGTATTGCCTTTTCAGTAGCTTCTGCGTCCACTAATACCTCTGGATTGAAGTCAAATAAAATATGCCCCGTTTCGTGTAATATATTTATAGTGTTAGAAAATGACTCTGGTAAGTGCATCACATATTTTCCATCACCATAGGTTTCAAGTGCTGCTTCGGATACTACATCAGATAGTATTCTATCACTTATTACCGCTACTCTACTTGGATTTATTGTTTCAGAAGTATAAAATTCAAAGTAGTTTTTTAGCTCTTTAGGAATTTTTGTTGTTTGTTGGGTAAACCTTGCCTCTATTTCTCCGACCAATGATTCATATGTCTGAAAATTAAGAATATACAAATCTTGAGCCGTCCAACCCTTTTGAGCTAAATTAGTTTCTCTTTCTACGGCTTTTCTATTTTGATGAAGTGCTTGTTTGAAAAGTTCTATGTAATCTTTACCAACATATTCCTCTATGAATCTTTCAATGTCGCCATTGGTTTCATCAACCATAGAGTAAATAGTAACTATATAATAGCTAATATCAGTAGCCTTTTCATTTATCTGGTTAGGTTCTTTAATAATATTTTCAAGTCCTTTATACATCATATTGATATATGCAGAAGCATTGATAAATCTGTTTTTGTACCTAATCGTATAATCTTTGTAGGTTCTGTTTTTCAGCTTATCAATAAGCTCTTGAAATTTTTGTACTGGTATAAGAGAAGCTACTTCTGAAAATCTTGTCTGAAAGTTCGATAGTGAAATGAAAAATGAACGAATTGAACTACCGCCCACTGCATCTACCAATGAGGCAAGATTTTGATTACCTCCACTTCCAAAACCCTCTACTTGTTGAATGTAGTGCTGAATTTCGTGCAAAGCAACAAACCTAATCTTTTCGGGTGTGTATTCCATCAAAGAACCATTCACTAATACAAGTGCGTTAGGTTGATTGGGGCTAAAGTAAAAGCTATACTCGGATGATTCAAGTACATTCACTGAATACAATCCCAATATATTTTTAAGTTCTGGATATAATTCATACGCTTCATCGAAAGAAAAGAAATCGCCAAGTTTGGCATCATATCCATTTAGATACGCCTTTAACATAGTTGTATTCTCATTAACTATGTCAGAAGAAAGTTTCTTGAAATTTTCTAAAGTATATTTAGGAGGGGTATAATATTCAGTATCCCCACTTTTTTTTACTTTGTCATACTTTACATAAAAGGTGTCGTCTGATATTCTTTTCCTCCACTTCGAGTCGTACTTATTAAAATACCATCCTGTTTGTAAGTAAATATTTTTAGCACTATTACCTGACCTATACAACTCTTTTGCTTCTTTAAGTTTCGGGTCATCTTTAGCACCTATTTCACCAATAATTAAGTACCTCATTTTACTATTAGGATACTCTGGCAAAATTCCACCATTAGGATTATCAACCTTACGAACTATATTGGTCAAATAATCTCCATAAATAGATTTTCCAGTTTTTCTAACTGCACATTGGTCTATTAAGTCATAAACCATACATAACCCATTTACTGGATTAGGATTCAAAGAAAATATCTTATTTAATGCAGAGCTGAAACTTAAACGGCTGATAATTTGTTGATTTGCTTTCAGATTTACCTTCAAGTTTTCTTTACTTTCTTGTAGGTCTTTATACATATATCCAACAAACAACTCATTTAACTTATCTATATCTTCTTGACTTGTTAGAGAGCTTTTAAGAATACTATAAAAAAGATAATTAGTGCTATCAAATGGTTCTCGCATATAACCTATATGTTCTGCTTTCATATTCCTATAAATCCCATCATTAATTTCATACAAGTTTTGTGATGTTTTTATAGCAATACTACTTTCAGATTCAAGCAGGTCATAGTTGAAAACAAAGTAAAAGCCACTTTTAAGTGATAAAAAGTTTTTACCCCAAGTGAAAGCAGCTATACTTTCTGATAGCCACGAAATATTCTTTATATCGTTTAAGAAAACTTTCATTCAGTTACATCATTCAGGGTTTCAAAAAATACACCTTTACACTTTTCTGATATTTGTGGGTCATCAATATAATTGCCTTCCTTATCGTAAGCATAAACATTATACCCGAAATCAGTAATAGAACTACCAGTAAAACGGATGATTTTACTTACTACAAAGTACATACCTTCCATACCCTTCATATCACTTTTACAATATCGGTATCCATACTCCTGCTTTGAAGCACCAGTTTGTGGGAAGAAGCCAATGTTTCTGGCTATACTCCTTTTTGCAATATCCTCTTTAATCTTTTGTAGTGCCATATCAAGAAACTTTTTGCTCTTGCATTATACCATAAATTCTCTCTCTCGCTTCCTTATTCTTATTTACAACATCCAATGCAATCTCTAATATAGCAGTATTCATATCTTCCTCACTATAAATGTCGGTTAGGATGTAGTACAAAAATTGTGAGTTTTCATTTCTCTTTCCAGAATCAAAGAACAACTTATCCCTCTTACCATACTCATTAAATATCATTTGTTCTAATTCATCCTTGTATGATGTTCTTCCTAATCCAGTATTTAAGTAATCATCGTGATATAATGCTCTTTTGATAATGCACTCAAATATTTTAACCCTAAAAAACGAGGGGTCAGAAGCTATATATAAAAGTGAGTCCTTATCAAGTGTTTCTTCGAATCTTTTTAGTGTGATACCCCAGAATCTTGTTCCTGCCTCTAAAGAACCTTCAATATTAATTCTTGTTTGGTTTCCATTTACACCAATAATACTTGTAGCATATCCAAGCGTGTCCAATAATTCAGCTATACCAATAGCGGCATAACCAACCCACTTGTAAGAAGGCCATCTTACATTACTATTCTCTCCTACTTTGAAGAATATACGAACTGCATTTTTGGTTTTGGGAAACTTCTCTTTTAATACATATGATTTTTTGATAGTACTCGAAAAAGCATTTGCACCTCCAACCTTTAATCCATACTTTTTAAGTGCTTCAAATGGATTTGCGCCATTATATATTTCTTTGTAGGCTTTTTCAATCAGCTTTTTATCATCCTCATCTCTTACAGAAGGCACTAATGCTACTGGAGAACCATCGGTAATCAATCTATACTTATACTTTTCTCCATCTTTGTATGTATCAACAAGTTGACCCTCTACATATTCTTGTCTTTCAAAAGAATAGTATTTATACAAAGCAATCAGCCCAGTGGAGGCTTTATTAAAGTCAAATGTACCAAGTCCTAAATCATTATACTTTAGTACAGGAACTTCTAAATCAGCAGAAGAATTTCTTAAAATATCTTGTATTCTTGGGGCAATAGAATTTCTATACACATCGTTAAAGTCAGGCATATTTTGATACCTTCTTCTGCTTAATGCTTCCTCTACCGATGATGGGCAAGGTTCTCCGAGCCAAGATACATCATTTGACCGCATACTACTTTCCGTATAAGACATAGTAGTATCAAAGATGCCTTTATATGTCCCACTTCCCCCATTAATTCTTTTATCAGTTATATCTATACCATCGAAAAACTCAAAAAAGGAGTCAATGCTCTTAAAAAAGCGTATGACTGCCCTTTGTTGAGGACGAGGTAACTGATTGGGTGTGCCTGTGAATGTACTCATTATACTGGTTTAGCAGTAATTGGGTCAACTCCGTGAATTTCTTTGAATTCTTCAATAAATCTGTCCATATCAATAGTTGAGTCCGCTAAATCTTCAACATTAGTTGCTCTAACTTCTGTTTGTTTAGCAGTAGGCAAAGTATTGATAAAGCTGGTTATTGAATCTTTGAGGGTCTTTGCCATAGGTATTGTCTTAATACGCCCATCTTTTTGCCTTTCAGAAATTGTGATTGGCTTATAAGTAAATTCCTCATTACCATTTATTAAACGAAGTCCTTGTTGCTCATATACACGATTAAAGTTGAGCATAGTACGAAGTGATACTGACTCAATAGAGCTTTCATCTTTAGTAAGTACATCTCTTATTAGAATTGAACACTCATATACTAAATCATATGTGAGTGATTTTTCCAAAGGTGTATCAAAACCAATTTCATAGAATGAACCTGCGAAGCGGTCAACCAGAGAATAGTCCTGACGATTGTTACCGCTAAAGTTTGCTGAAATTGATTTCATATCAGTATTACCAGTAGCAATAACGCAAAACTGGGGATTCTTACGAATTTTATCTCCTTTACCATCAGTAATTGTTGGATAGATTACTTTATAGAAAGCATCGCCTTTTTTCATCAAGTCATATCCCAAATCCTTTCCATTTGCGTCATCTAATTCCTTTTGCCACATTTCGTACTCATCTTCCTTAACACGAAGCGTAAGAGGTTGGTCGGCACTCAAAGCCAGAGCTTCGTTCAAAATACCTGCCGTATTGGGGTCAAGTTTTGGAAGCTCATCTAAAATAAGGACACCACCTCGTCCAAATGCTTCGGCAAGAACACCCTGCTTGTAACCTTCGATAGTTTGTCCGCCAATGATATTAATTGGACTGGTAAACTGATTACAATTTATAGTATAGAAACGGCGTTTTAATAAACCATCTGCAATCTTTTTGGCAAGAGTCGTTTTACCTGTTCCAGCTTTTCCATATAAATAAACATTGTTACCCACTAACAAGTCGGTGTAAATATTAGCAACTTTTACATTTACGATGTCTGCCATCTCGGTTGCTTCACTCGTTATTGAGGGGATGTCTTTTTTCTCTGGAGTGGGAACAACAATTTGCTTTTTTGCCATAAGTAATGATATTAAATTGGGTGATAAGTTTTTTTCATCAAATTGAAATGATTGCATTTGTTCAGCTACCATCTTTTTTACGATAGCTTCTTTTTGACCTAAAATTTCATTGTCAATCTCTTGTAAGTATTGTTTGATGTCCATTTTTATTTCGTTTTAACTTTATAGTTTAGAAGCCACATATATTCTTGAGCAGTTTCCAAATCAAGTTTTTTGAGTGGTCGCTCTTTTTTATCTTCTTGCTCACTTTCTTTTTTAGGAAGCTCGATTTCTCCTTTAGCATATCTCTTAAATACATCTCCGATAAAGCTAATATCGTCTGCTTCTGGGCCGAAAATTACTTTAATACTATTCATTTTCTTTGCCAGAACGCCATATACGATACGACCAATCTCGAAATCAGATTTATTTTCCTCAATAGCCTTGTTTATGGCTTTATTAAGGTTTATTTTATCTGCATCGTTAGGTATAGACAAATACGCTTGAGTAACCATATCCACAATAGTATTATCAAGCGGTATCAAACCATAACTAATTGCTTCTCGAACTGACGCTTTTCTATTCAAGAATATAGTACCGAAATCGGAGGTCTTTTCGTAACGCAAGAATTTTGGATATGCCTCTAATTGAGATTTAATACTTACAAATGGCTTAATACTATCATAAGCGAATTCCCCTTCGCTCATTTCAATATCGCCTTCTTCAGCTTTGGCAACGAATGGGTCAAGTTGATTAGCAATCGTTTCTTCACTCTCTACTCCAAGTATTTCAATATTGAAAGGATATACTGAATAGATATAATCAAAGATTGCTTTTACCTCTTTTATCTTGTTTGGAAGAATGGTTTGGAATCCAATCGCTTTAGCATTGAAGTACCTTTCTCCGCTTGTTGGCTTAAAAGTAAATGTACTCGTAACTTGATAGAAATCAGGTTGCTGGAACATCCTTCGTAGCTCACCATCATTATAAAGATTAAAATCTTTGGCTTTATTGTAGCAGTAGTACTTTGACTTTTTAGGGTCTGATTGACCTGTTGCTTTACCACCTAATATGAATACCTGTAAGATACCTCCATCCCCTTTGGGATTAAATGCCATATGAAAGTTTTCAGCAGCGTTTCTAATCCTCTTAAATTGTTTTGATTTTGCTAAATCAAGCAAAAGCAAATTAGAATTAAGCTGATAACTTACAGGGACATTCTGGGGAGTTAGTTTTACAAATTGACGGGGGCTTACTTTAATACCCAGTCGTATGGATGTATTATCAGCAGTTGTAAACTTGATGAATTGAAGTATAGGACTATATGCAGTTGAGTTACGCATAACCCTATCTTTTGCAACACCATAAGCACCCAGTATGTTTCCAGTGAACAAACGCATCAAAGTACGCTTATTAGGGTCAACCTCCCAGTTTGTAATTTGGTTTAGTGCAATCATTGGAATTGCCTTACTCTTTACAACTACCCATTCTAAAACTTCTCTACCCCTTGCAGTTGGTTTTAGTATTAGTTTAGGCTTACCAGAAAGTTGACAGAAGATTAGCTCTATGTTCATAGGGCTATACTTATCCTTTGCGGTTTTAAGTATTTTGACACCACAGAACTTTGCGTTATTAAGTTCTTTCGGAACTTTCTTCTCTCCATCCTCATCCGTTTCATAACATTCGTCAATAACGGCAGGAATGAGTGCCGCACTACGAGGCTTGAAATTCAAACCTGTATCGCTGATACCCCCCTTTTTCTCTCCTTTTGGAATACCATTCTTATCAGTAGTGATATTTTCATAGAAAACTTGTAGAATGGCGGAAAACTCATTTATTGCCCGTTCTTTAGCCGCTCTTACACGAAGCTCATATTCAGCTTCCATTTCCTTTTTTTCCTCTTTGTCTTTTGCGTCTTTATAGTTCGGCTTTGTTACGGATTCTTCAACCTCTTTCAGATGAACCTCTTTGAAGTGATTCTCATAATCTTCCAAGAACTCCATAAAGTTTTCTTCAGGGTCTTTCCCACCAGAAAGCGATAGTACCAATTCCTCTACTTTTTCTCTCGTATAGGGCTTTTCTTCCGCTAATACATAGTCATCTTCTTCATATACCGAAGTATTGAATGGATTGGTGTTCTCTCCTTTACTTACTACAACCCTTGTTCTAATTGCCGCTTTCAAATCAACAATATTGGTTTCCAAGTCAAACTCGGTTCCATATTTTTCTTTGAGTTGAATGTATAGTGCATTGATGGTATTATAGAAATATTCTTGCTCATCACTAAATGCAACTTCCAAATTTCTTACAAATGTTTCAATTACATAAGAGCTTGACAACTTACCCAAACTATCTTGGTCTGTTGTTGGCATATATTTGCTATAATCAACAATTCTATCATCTGCGAACTTTACCTTATCGTTGTTCTGAACGAATTCATCCAAGCACTCGTCCCCGTATTTGTTGATAACATCTTGGATTTCATTTCCAAAACTATCTTTAATAGTAGATAGTTTCGCTGATTGCTTCTGATTACCAGTAGTGTTCGCATCCAAACTTCTCATTTTTCTTACGAGCATCAGCAGTCGCCTGATTTCAGAAGGGATACGAGAAACCGCATAAACATAGGTAGGATAGTTAACCATCCCTGTTCTATTAATACGACCTCTTTTTTGTACCTCTGTACTTACATCAAGTTCTACCTGATGTATAACCATTACTCTTGGACGCTTATCCTTAAATTTTTCAGCACTATGGGCATCTTCTCCTGTACTTCCACTTTCATTAATTAGAAGTACATCGAAAGAGCCATTATTGAATTCCTGAAAAGTTACAGACCTATTTTTTGCTTTTTTATTGACTTCAAGTTTATACTCCGTCTTTCCACCATCTAATACTGGTACAAGAGAAAACTTTCTTCCTGTAACCTCTCCTACTCTAAAATACTCTCCAATACCATTTGTATCCCACGAAGCTCTTTTGGTAGATTGTATTTTGTTTATAATGTAGTCAATCGGGCTTAAAGGAATATCAAGATTGATGTTTTTTATTTCTTCCAATATTTCATTATACCGAACTCCCTTATCAGAAAAATCAGAAAGTTCAACTTCAAGCTCTCCGCTCACTTGTTTCCTTTTCTTTTTTTCGTCTTTTTCTCTCTTTTTACCACCCTTTACATCGTCAATTAAAATCTCTTTCAGTGTTACTGCCCCTGTCATAGATTCTCTTGCCAAAGATTCTACATACTTGCTAAAGTCGGCTTTATCTAAAGTATCACCAACTTCAAGACCAAGCGAATAGTAGATACCCTCCAGAGTGTTTCTTACGGCAATTACTGGTTTTCTATTGCTGATAAACTCTTCTTTGCCCTGAACTTTTATATTCTTTGTCTGCGTTAGTAGTTGTTCAAGGGCTTGGTTCGCCACGAAGTCAGCCTTGAGTGCGAACAAAAGTGTTTCAATAAACTGAAACTGGTTTCTTTTTATTTCTCCTGCGGTAAAAGAACTTCTGTAATACTTACCCGCATTATCCATAACCCATTCATTAAATTCCTTAACTCCTTTAGGGGCGGGTGGGGCTAACTCTACTTTGTTCTCTTTAGCAAATCTTTTTAGTGCGTTTCGTGATGCTTCGAAAAATAAGCTGCTGGCAAAAAATTGTTGTAGCTTAACATATTCTTTAATTGTAGCATCATACTTTTTGAAAAGCTCGTTTTTGCCTTCCTCTTGCATATAATTGTAAAGCACATTACAATTATCATAGGTTTTTTCCCTACGCAACATCTGTTGTCCTGCAACAAGATTAGAGGCGAGATTTTCAATTAATCTTTCTCCTCCTGCTTTGATTACTTGAATGAGTTTATCTGTTCCAAGTGGACTTAATGATACATCTGTTTTAATAGAATAGATGTACATATTATCAGGACGCTTGGAGAATGTGGCACTTGAGAATAAACATCCTTTTACGGCTGAAACTATTTGTGTCATAGCTTCTCCTGTACTTGATGAAGTACCTGCCGCATTGTGTGATTCGTCTGCAACAAGAATTACCTTTCCTTTGTTCTTTTCAATTAGGCGAAGGATATATTCTACTTTTTTCTTACCGCTTTTTTCTCCTGAAATCTGGTTATAAGTAAGCATCAAGTAATCATATGCTTTGGGCAACTTATCTCCCTTAATGATTTCTTTTATTTCTTCTTGAAGCGGTGCTTTGATTACTTCTTTTCCATCTCTTACAATACTTGTCTGTGATGGCTTTTCGGTAATAATTCTCTTTCCATCTTCAGTATAGGTTTTTTCTTTACCGCCTGATTTGAATCCGTTCAAAATAAGTGGAAAGCCAAAGTTGGGCTTACCTGCTGGTTTTGTTTCAATGCCGCCTATATCTACTAAATCTCTATATAGTGCAGAAAAAAGATTGTCTTTCTCTGTAATAAATATTGGTAAATAGCCGTTTACGAAAGCATATCGGATAATAGAAGCACAAACACGCCCTTTACCCGTACCAGTCATATCAGCCAAAATAAAAGCCTTGTCCTTTTCAATCTGCCTAATAGCCATAGCTACGGCATCGGCCTGTTCTGCTGCCAAATGCTCTGATAATTTCAGCTTTGATGTATAACCAAGTTTTTCAACCAAATATTGGTCAATGTCTGGTATTTCATCTATAAAATCGAACTGGGCTTGAAGCGTTTCACCTGCGAGGTTTAGAGGTACAACCGTACCCAGTGCAGGTAGTTTACTCAAGGGTGTATAAGGAACGGCATTCTGGTCAGTATTAATCGCTTTTTCAATCTCTTTCGTTGCCTGTTCCTCAACTATCGTGTTATCTAATGCTTCCATCAGTAGTTTATTAAAGTTCAATACTTGAGAGTTGCTCAATTAATTGCTCAAATGTGCAATCTTCAGTAAAATATTCTGCATTACGATATGTAAGCGATGCAGTGTCCATTTCTACCGATTGATTGTTTATGCCTTTGTATTTTGAAGCAGTATCAAATTGGTAGTTTTTGACATTATACTTAATCTCAAATAACCACTTTTGAGTGTGTTCATCATTCATTAAGGTATCAACAATCGTTTCGGTATCGAAGTAAGGTGCTTCTATTTTTAGGTTATCACTTATCACTAATGCACAATCTTCCTTTGCCTTTTGTTCAGGATTTGGAATACCTAAAGACATATTATACTTCGTTGCCTGTTCTAAATATACCTCTACCAAGTTTTGAATACGAGTGCGGAGAGCTTCAACGAAATCGCCATAATTGAAATTATCAACTTGGTCGGTTTCAAATCCGCCAATAATATAATCGCCATCGGACTCAAAAATTTGGTCGTTGACAAAAACCTTTTTGTCCATTTTCATTTATTTTGTCAAATCTACTCTTAAATTCAGAAGTAAAAAATTTTTTCTGTGAAATTTATCATCTTGACCATATTTGTTGCATTTTTAAGATGATGCTCTGTAAGGTCAATGATTCCACCATCTTCAAATTTTTTACCTCCAGATTCTTGATTGATGTGTGATAAAATTTTTCTCGGAGTCATATATCTTCCTTGAAATTGAAATTTGTCTTTGCTTTCCATAGTTTTCACGGTTACTACTGCTTCTCCGCCTTTCAAGGAATCTAATGTAGCAGAAGGTAGTTCTCCGCCGTGATAATACATTGAGCGACAACCACATACCGATTTTTCATCTACTTCTCCGCCTTTTGCAAATTCTACGCCTCCGTACTTATGATTTAAGTAGGAAGCTATCTGCCGACCAGTCATTTCTTTACCATCAAATTTGTAGTAATGCCAAGATTGCATACTCTCTTTACATAGTACTCCTTCTCCGCCTTCAAGCTCTACAATTTGTCCAGTACTCTCTACTAAAAATTTTTCACCTGTACCAAACTCATCAGATTCACTATGTCGCTTACCAACAACTACTCCTCCATCTGCAAATTCTTGTTCAATGGTAGGAAATTCTACTAAACTATTTGTTGATTTTGTTATTTTTGGAGATGTTATTTTTGAAAATACAATCTCATTGTAATCTTCCATAGTCAGTGTTTTATCGCCCATCTTTAAGGCATTTTCTGTAAGGGTATGAAGCTCCATATCGTCTTTAGCGTCCTCACGGGCAAACTCTAAAAGTCGGATGAACAAGGGAACATCCATAGTAATCTTATCCATAGTTGGTTTATTATCGTGTCCGCATTTATGACAAATGTATTTTTCTTCTGGGGTGCTTTCCGATGCTTTCCAAGACCAAAGACAATTTGAGCAGATTATTACTTCATCATTAAAACC
>Ga0164293_10000911_pt1 | contig 24687 bp, 15 predicted proteins | sample GEODES118metaG_FD_111487 | JGI IMG/M metagenome (GOLD analysis project Ga0164293, IMG submission 111487) | Eutrophic lake water microbial communities from Lake Mendota, Wisconsin, USA - GEODES118 metaG | ecosystem: Environmental > Aquatic > Freshwater > Lake | place: USA: Lake Mendota...
GTGTATTTGTTGGCGTAGATGTATTAGTTGGTGTAGATGTATTAGTTGGTGTAATAGTGCTAGTTGGCGTATTTGTTGGTGTTTCACTATTGGTTGGGGTAATTGTGTTAGTAGGCGTATTAGTAGGTGTAACCGTATTTGTTGGTGTATTTGTTGGTGTCTCAGTAGGTGTAGGAGTATTTGTCGGTGTTTCAGTAGGTGTAGGTGTGTTTGTTGGTGTCTCGGTATTTGTCGGAGTAATCGTATTTGTCGGAGTAATCGTATTTGTCGGAGTAATGGTATTAGTTGGTGTATTTGTCGGTGTTGATGTGTTAGTTGGTGTTGTCGTATTAGTTGGTGTTTGAGTATTTGTAGGTGTATTTGTGCTTGTAGGTGTAGGTGTGTTTGTTTTTGTAGGAGTATTTGTTGGCGTAACCGTATTTGTTGGTGTATTTGTATTTGTTGGTGTGTTCGTATTTGTAGGCGTTGGCGTCTTTGTTGGAGTTGCAGTATTTGTTGGTGTTGGTGTTGGTGTAACACATAAAGTTTTACCTGTTATAACCCCAAGCGAATTTGTGGCATAGCAGTAATCATCTTTACTAAAGTTCTTTGCTTCTACCCAATTACTATCATTATTATTCAAACATGATTCAAAATCAATATAATATTTTTGGCCAATTTCACCGTTAAATAAATTTGTTTTTCCGCATATTTCGGTATTTGATGGTAATCCACAAACACCATAACAAGATAATGTAGCTGGGCTTGATGAATCTAAATAGACATCAAAACAATTGCAATTATTTATATCTGGAATTAATGAATTACCTCTAAAATATAACTTATTATTATTATTCATTAATCTAAAATTCGTATTGCTAAATGTTGTATAAACATGATAATAATCTTGTGGAATTGTAAGTCCACTATATATTACAGTTAAGCCAGCATATAATAAATTTGTGGCTACTGGTACTAATGCAGCAGGATCACTATATTCATTAACACCAATATTACTAACAAGATTATTGTTTGTATTTAATTTAGGTATAACCCAAGTGTACCAAGAATATCCAGTTGTTAAATATGCTGGCACTTCATGTGTCTTAAACAAATATGCTTGAATTAAATTACCATAATCATCAAATCCACCACTAGTTTGTGATATTTTTGCTGTTCTAACTTGTGGAGCATTTACCCCCCAACCAGAAAATGATATATATCTATTAAGTTGACTACTAAATGTATCACCGCTTGTTGATGGTCCAATACCATTTGAAAATCCCCTAAATAAACTACCTCCAGATGACATCCAAGAATTAAATTCCAAATTCAAACTGACTGGCTCAATAAATAAATAAGCATCATATTCTTCTGGTGATGTTGGAGTAACTGTTGGCGTTATGGTCGGTGTTGAAGTGTTTGTCTTTGTTGGAGTTAAAGTTGGTGTTTGTGTATTAGTTGATGTTATTGATGGCGTTGGCGTCTTTGTTGGCGTCTTTGTTGGTGTCTTTGTTATAGTTGGTGTTATGCTTATAGTTGGTGTTATAGTTGGTGTTGGAGTTGGAGTTGTACATAATATTTCAACTGTTACACCAAATAAAAATTCATCTCTTGTTATATTAGTATATATTGGCACACTATTAATTGTATCCAAATATACATCAAATGGACCTTTTGAATGTGATGATGAATTTAATTGTAAGAAATACCTTGAACAAGAAGTAACACCTGTTATGATGTTCTCAATGCTATTTTCGCATATTGGATCAGTATTTATTACAATTAATTTATATGTTGCCATTTAACAATTTATTATTTTGAAAAAACTACAAGAATCCACATCTTTTATGGTAACAATAACTTGATTTGACCCAGAAAATCTATTAGGTACATCAATACTCACGGGTAATATTCCTGTATTCGTTATTGTTGCAACATAAGTTTCATAATTCCCATTTATGTCTGATACATAAATACCAAATGGTGGCGTTCCTGTTATACTTGTTAAAGTTATTTTATTATTTGATGTTGCAATTGGAATATATCCAGGTGTTGAAGATGGAGTTGGTGTTGGAGTTGGTGTTATTGATGTTATATTTGTTATACTATAAACAATATCGCAATCTATATAACAATTTAATTTCTTTGTTGTTCTGCACCCCTCACTATCTTGAATAATAATGGTAACTTGTGGAGATGAATTAAATATAATAGGTAAACTATATGTTATATTACCAACCAAAGGCAATGATGTTACTTGACCCAGATAGGTCTCATTACCCCCAAATGCATCAGATACATATATATTTAAAGGCGTTGTTCCACTTATACTACTAATGATGATGTTTGTCATACGGAACAGCTAATATTATATATTATTTTTAAGTTTATGGTTAAAACTTGCGATGTTATGCTATTATTAGGTTCGGCAATTATATTTAATTTATTCGTAACCAAATCATATGAAACACTATCAATACCAGATATTGCCTCAACCAATGTTTTTATTGCATCAACATAAACTGAATCTGTCGGAACATCTGTTCTAGTATAACCAGTAAAAAATGAATTACTATTTGTTAAACCACTTGGCTGCAATGTATATTCTACCTTAAATATTGCAGAATTTAATGAACATTTAGGATCCAGTATTGTGGTTGATCCACTAAATTCAGCATTAACTAAATCAGAGAACCCCTCATTTAGGAAATCCAATAATCCGAAATTATTTAAAGGTTGTAATACAAATGTCTGTGAATTAACTATATATGTTTGGTATGACGTGGTAACTGTAAAGCAATTTATTGCTGTTTCTCTTGTTAATGTACAACCATTGGAATCCGCTATCGTTAAACTATAATTACCACTAGTTAATCCACTTGCTATTATTGATTGCGGATTACCACTCACATTACTTGACCAGTTAAATGTAAAAGGGGGAATCCCTTTTGTTATCAATGCCGTAATTACAGCGTCATTACCGTTCACACAAGATGTTGGGTATAATGAAAAATCAACACCATTGCTCGATGTTACTTGAATATTCTTTGTTTGCTCGCAGCCTGTTGAATCAATAACCCTTAAAAGATATTGACCCTCTGTTAAGTTTTGGAATGTTACCCCAGTTAAATTTGTATCAATAATTGATGTTGTATCCAAATAGTAATCAAAGGGTGGTGTAGCGCCTGTGCTAACGTAAGCAAATAAACTGCCGTTATTTGATGCACAAGTTGTCCCACTTAATGAATGATTTAATGTGAATTTATTCTCTGCAATTATTATAATTTCACTATCATAATAACATCCAGCAGAATCCTCCATATATGCCGTATACGTACCACTACTTAAATTCTCAAAAATATAATTTGTTGATGTTGTGGTAATAATTGTTGTATCACCACTTGATTTTATCAAACCATAATTATATGGTCCCGTTCCACCAACAACGCTAATATTTATTAAACCATCTGATGCCGAACAAGTTGAGTTAGTCCCATCTATTGAAACTGATGTAACCCCATTATCATTATTTAATGATGCGGTAAAATCTAATGTACATAACCCAGCATCAATAACTGAAATATCATAATTACCAGAAGTCAATCCAGTCATTACAAAATTTCTATCATAAGTTATATCATAATACCCAGTATTGGCTGAATAATAGAAGGGGGCTGTGCCACCACTTATGGTAATATCTAATTTACCAGTTGCGGTAAAACAAGTTGGTTGCGTTAAAATAATTTGTACAACACCTAATGAAGCGGTATCAGTCACTTCAATATTTTTAATTTTTGAATTACCTTGTCCATCTGTAACTTGTACAGAATATACTCCAGCAGTTAAACCAGTTAATGTACTGCCTGTTGTATTGTCAACCCAAAGATAAGAATATGGTCCAGGATTTGTTTGACCCGTTACAAATATTTTACCTGTTGGTGTTGAATAACAAGATGAATTATTAATAACATATAAACCAAAATCAAAAGCATTTGATGTATTAATAATAAAACTTTCTGTTTTTGCCGTACAACCACCAAAATCATTAGCCGTTAAATAATATGTTCCAGCACTCAAACTTCCAAATTCAACTAAATCTGAATTATTTGTTTGATTATATACTAAATTACCATTAGTAGAATAAAGATTATATTCAACAGCAGAAAATTCAGATGTTGTTGATACTGAAACTGAACCATTATTTTCCGCATTATTTGTATTAACTGTAGATTGAATTGACGCACAACAACCGCTAGAAACTGGTATATTTATATAAAATTCTAAATTCTGGTCTAATGTCGAATCATTAACCCTAACACCATATGTTGCACCAGATAACCCGGTTTTATATATCGGAAATACTTCAGTTGTTATACTTACCCCCAAAGGTGGGTCAACCCACTCAATTGTATATGGTGCAGTTCCACCAGTTAATGATAAAGATATAGCACCAACATTTATGTTTGAACAATCCCCAGTTACGCTTAAAAAATAATCAAATGCTGCCATTTTTTTAACAAATTATATTTACATCAACCCCAACATTTATAGTTAATAACTTATTTGATGCAATATCATCAACACAATCCAAATCAATAAAATTAACCACACCATCTGATGGGTTATTATAATTTATATCATAATACTCCAAATTAGATAAAGCACTAATTAACGCATTACCCCATTGCGCATTTGTTGGTACATCATTATTCCCAATACCATCATAAAACTTAATTTTTGAAACAATTTTTGAATTTAAAATTATTTCACTATACCAAGTAGTCAATACATTACTACCATCACAAGATAAATTATATTCAGTTAATGCACCATTGATTACATTACCCAAAATAACACTAAATGAATCAGTTGGGGTAGCAATCATAGTAATCCCATTCTTTATACATATATCTGAAAATATTGGTGAAGTAATGTAATCATCCCCACTCGTTATTGCAGTTAAAGAACTTATACTATAATTAGTTGTATCACTTAATGCTTTAGGCTTTGTGCCAAAAACATTTTGCATAAGTCGCTTATAAACATATTTTTGTTTGTGGAATATAGAATTCTCAAACTTAATACCCCCCATCCAAAGTGTTGTGGCTGGTATCATTTGTTCAACCATTTTAATCCAATAAGGATTAATCCCTTCAACAAACTTAATTAAATTCTCATATGTATATTTATTTGTTGGTATTCCAACCGCATATGGTGCTTCAATGTATTTCCAAAATATTGATTGTAATGTAGGGTAACCCCCTGTCTTACCATCAGTTATGTACATCCTATTACGAACATTAATCATATTCTTCGTAAATGTTGATGCAAATTCAAAAAACGATTTTGATTTTGGTTGTGGATTTATAATTGTTGAATCAGTACCCCCAGTTGTCGGATACGGGAACGTTAAGCCACTTTGTGGTATGGGGTAATCATAATCCTTAGATTGAACCCAAACGTCATACAGAAGCCCTTGTGCAGGATTTAAGAATAAACTAATATTCTTCACATTTAATAATAATCTTTCATCGTTTACAAAATAATAAGCATTATAATTACCATCAACCGATACTCTCATCAATGTATTATCTCTTGACCAAGATTTTTTGTTATCAACATATTTGGATAATGTAAAACCTTCATCAATGTAGGGGAATTTCCTAAATATATCCAAATACTTATTACCATAAGTGAATGGTTGAAATTCAGTACCATATTCAGCACTCGCCCCTGTCCCAACTTTTGTTGTTATTTCTAAACTCTTATGTTTTGACGTTAATTGATACCAACCAGCACCCATCTGGAAAAATAGTTGACTACTTTTCTTTGGTTGTGGATAGCCTGTTTCTCTATCCAATGGATAATTTTCAGTATTGAAATTTACATTTATTAAACTTGTATTTTCAGTTACGGAAGAATACGTTATACCATTAAATTTATAAGTACTAACTGTTGTAATTGGGTCAATATCAATATATGTCCCAGTTTGTAATTTTGTTAATTCTGTATTAAATTTTATTAAATTTATTTTCTGGTCAGCCAAATATATATGCTCGTTAAATTCAATTAATGCCTCTGGCGCACCAAATAATCTAAGAATAAATTCAATTGACCTTCTAGTTCCTTTTGACTTAAATAAATAAAAAGAATTAATAACCAAATTCCTATAAAAAGAATAATTTAATTCCAAAGGTGTTTGCGAACGGTTATATGCTGGATATTTGAAATCGCTATTATTTCCAAAAATGGATTCCATTAATGTCTGATCCGTTAAGAATTGGAAATTCTCCTCCCACCCCAATGTTTGCCCCAAATTTAATAATAATTGAGATGGGATATCATTCTTTGGTGTGTAATTAACCGAATTCATATGTGCCAAAGAATCAATGAACTTTTTAACCTCATCAAAACTTCTTCCATATATTTGCAACATGCTTTCAATTCTCCTATCAAATGTATCAAACTCTTTTAACGAATCTGAAACAAAAAATCTGGATATTAAATTTGTTCTTGCATTATCAAAATATGTCGCAATATCTTGAACATCATTTAAATATTTTGTAAATTGTTCCGATAATATATCAATATTCCAAATTCCATCTAATGGAAATGATAAATTTGTATTAACCAAAGTGAATTGCCCATTATCATTTTCTTGAGGAACTTGTAATGTCATTGTGTAAATAGGTGATGATAATGTATTTAAAATATATTGCTCTAATTCATCAAAATTGCTTTTTAAAATTAAATTATATAAGAAATTACTAGGTCTAATTATAAATGAATCTACACTAAATGAGCTTGACGTGCCAAATGGTGAACCAGAAACTGTTATATTTAAAATCCCCTCATTTAAACTATCACTTGCATTTAAAATAACTAAAGGATATGAAACACCACTTATAGATAAAATATAATCAGCATAATATTGCGTCAAATTTCTATATTCAGATACCTTAATCTCTTTTGTCATTAAATTAGTATCAGAATTAACACTAAAATCAACCCCAAGTGGATTATGTATTTTAGATACATCAATGTCAAAAGTTGTATCATCCGTTATCGAATCATAAACAATATTTGTTGCTGTATACCCTGTGATTAAATCATTGTCATAGAAATTAACATCAATAGATGCTGGGAAATTATTTATAATTTTAGTTATTGATACAGATAATCTTTTAGATAATGAACCATACATAACAAAACTCATTACTTGAGTTATATCATAATTGGGATAAACATCAAACTCCTTGGATAATACCGTTCTGACATCCCCAATATCACTAATACCCAAACTCTCCAAGTTAATGCCCGCATCAAAAACATTTGTATAAAATTTACGAGGAATTCTTTCACTTATATAGGGGGTAAATTCAAAAGTACTAGAAGTTAAACCCCCACCAGTAACAAGCTGATATCCAACTAAATTATCAAATACACCACCACCACTACCAGGGCTATTTTTAATGTAAATTTTTGGCATTATTCTATTATATTATCAAAGTTTTTGCTTATATCAATATCATCATTTCTATCCTCCCTAACCTCATACAATAATTCATTAAATTGATTTCTAACCTCAAATAAATTATATTGTCTGTATATATTATTAGATGGATCGTATAAGGTATAAACCCCATCCTCAACAGATTTAGTCTGATTACCAAATATTCCAATTGCTAATGTGGAGATGTCATGTTCAGCAATCTCAATCTCCAAAGTTGTTGGGTTGAAATAAGTATTACTTATAATAATGCTTTGATTCGGCTGTCCAATAAATGGAGTTGCATTTGTCTTATTAGAAGGAGAACTACTCGGACTCAAAGTTAGAAAAACCAAGTTTGTATTATTATCAACATAACGATAACGAATTGATTTTTGACTAGTATTAACCTCATTTGTAACAATCGGCTCACAAAAAAATGATGATGTGATTATTCTAAAAAAATTAGGAACTTTTTGGCTATTATTTAAGTATTCCACACGATATCCAACCAATTCTTGGGGTACTTCAAATTTATTCCTAAAATCATCTGGAACGTCATCTAAATTAACCACAATACCTTTAACATTTGGTAACGCACTTAAAACACCACAATCATTTATTTTTGTTCTTATTTGCGCTGGTCTTAAATATAATGTATAATAACCAAGTGAGATAAATTCTGACGCTGGTAATGTTAAATTATATAATCCACCTAAAATTTCAGTAGGATATTCACTATCAAAATAAGGTTTTAATATGGTTGTTGCATCCAATCTTTTTTGAGAAATCAAATCAGTCTGATCCCTAGTTGGCGCATATACCATAACTATCTCCACATCTTCTGGACTAACATCACTAGGTCTAACTGTTCCATATGTACCAATTGCCATAATATCGTATTTTTATTATAAATAGTTTATTTCTTTATTTATTTGTGAATTTGAAATACCCATATCCATATTTTTCCATATCTTGTAATGTCTTAACTTCCCCAAGCCTCTGAACTTTCTCATAACCTGAATTTTTTCCCCTCTCCACAAATACATTTGAAAAAATCTGAACATCCGAAACTGACTTCATTAATGCTTCATTCTTTGTTATTGGTTTTAGTTGTGTTGAATCCTCAGTTAACCCTTCGCTATTAGCCTCAAAAGTCGTTATACCTAAAGGATAATCAACATACTTAATGTCTTGTATTGTATAGGCTGTAAAACTATTATTTATATTTGTAACCCTACCATAAGGAACACCATCTTTAAAGACATCAACACCAACCAAATAACGCTTATTACCGTATAACGATAATTCCAATAAATTAGATTTTGTATATCCCGTAACCTTAACATTACCTTCATATAAATAATCTTCAATATCAATACCAGTATCCCCAGTGAAAATATAATCATAACTCAAAGGAGTATTCCTCCACGCACCGCCACTAGGGGTGAATGTCGCAGTACCACTTGGATTACCATCTTTCTTATTTTTATCGAAAGGTATTGTTATTGTTTTGCTAATAATATTTGTACCAAAATTATTCTTTTGAGTTAATTTTATCCCATAACTACTACTTGTTTTTTGATAGGTATGACATTTACTGACCGTATTCATAACTTCACTAGCACTTTGATCCCCCCAATACACCTTATACTCAGAATCTTTGGTATATGCCGTTCTAACTGATGTATTATATATGCAATACTCATAAGGACTTTTACCAGAAAAAACAAAATTTAAAACCGTATCTTTTTGCAAAATTGCCCCATCAAATTCTGAATAATATCCAGCATCAACAACATCTTGTGTCAATAATATTGGTATGGTTAATCCAGTTAAGGTTGATGTACCATTAACACCACTAGTTAATAAACTTGTCATCCCAGTATACACACCAAAAGTATTACCACTATAAGTAACTTCTTTAACTATAGACGATAATGATTCTGGGGATATTTTAATTTTATATATCATTACTTTTTAGTTATGTACTCAAACCAATTCATTGGATTCTTCTTCACCCCAATTTGGCTACCATTATTAATATCATAATACTCATAAGTATGCGTACCATAATTTAGATTTAATTTATAATAAAAATCAAAAACTTCATTTAAATTATACTTATCATTTGTAGGTAATTCCGCTTGGCATCTATTTGACATTCTTTTAATTGACCCTGTTTGCCCATTAAAAAATGTCGCACTAACATAAAATGTATCAATATTTAATATATTAACATCCTTCAGCCAATAAATAAAAAACCCCTCTGTATTCTCTGTATAATCTAAAAGATATGTTGGAATAATTATATCCCCAGATTTAACACCATTGCTTGCTTGTAAAATTGTTGTCAAATATAGTTTTTGAGATTTACTAAAAGGCGAATCATAATAATCCAATTTGAAAAAAGAATTATTGAAATTATTATTATTAAATTTTATATTATCTGCCAAAAAATCATTGCTTGGGGTTAAATACGTTGAATTCCAATTTAATTTGGAAGACAAATCAACCCCATTGTAAAAATTAAAATTTATATTTAAACTATAATCTATCGCCATTATATTAATTTTTTATACATCTAATAGAATATCCATTATTCCTATCATCACATTGGAAATCCAAATTATCATTGTTATATTTTAATTGAACTATTTTAGCAAAATTACTCCCGCAACCATTAGTAGTACTTGTCCAATATGTAGTGGTCTCCCCAAAATAAATAAAATCACTGCCATATGCAAATTCTCTTCTACCAGCAGGATAAGCATTAAACCCACTACTATTCGTCGCTCCATCATTTGGTAATTGCCACCAAACAGATCCGCTTGTTTTCATCTTCCCACCAGAAACACCATTACCCCCTAAATAATTAGATAACGTTTCAAAATCAGTTAGTGTCGGCACTCTATAACCTGTTGGGCATAAACTAATTGCATTACTTACTGAATAAAAATTATACAAATAACCAAAACAACTATCTATACTATTATTATTATACGCACAATAAGCGCCACTTCTTAATATCTTCCAACTATTATCATTTGTCACATTAGGTATAGGTGTACCATTATCATATCTTGTTGTTCTTAGATTTTCTGTAAACCAAGTTTGTGTACCAATAGTAGCCGTGCCATAAAAATTACCATCATAATCCCTAACATATGTAGTACCAGAACAAACATTAACATTTGTTAATGTACCTCCAGAATTAACATTAAATACAACCCCATTTGTGCTACTAACATACCAACCTGCCGCCAATTTAACCCTATTAGTATCATACAAAATATCACCAATCTCAATGGTCTGGGGCGTTCTTTGTGTTGACACATATAACTTATCGCAATCACCCACACAAGTTGTTGGAGTTGTTACACAAAATATTGATGAACAAGCATCTCCACTAGTAGCATGATTAAACCAACTTGAACAAGAAGGTGATGGTGCATATATATTAAATTCACTCATATTATGTACAATTTTGATTAAATACTATTAAGTTATTAGATGAATAATACCTTAACTCTGTCGCTGATGGTGTTGGTGTCGGAGTTGGTGTTACACTATTGGTAGGCGTAACTGTTCTTGTTGGTGTTGTAGTTACAGTTATAGATGGTGTTATAGAAGCTGTTGGTGTCATAGATGAAGTTATAGATGGAGTTGGCGTATTACTTGAGGTTATTGTCGGTGTGGTTGTTTTAGTTGGTGTTATAGTTGGTGTAACCGTACTAGTTGCGGTAACCGTAGGTGCATTAGTTCTAGTTGGAGTTGGGGTAACAGTCTTGGTTGGTGTAGGGGTTGGGGTACTAGTTTTTGATGGTAGGGGGAAGCCTTCTATTAATCCGCTATGAGAAAACCTAACTACTTCATAATCAATTACTGCGTTGATAGAGTTACTTAATATATCCTCACCGTAACTATTTATCGTATCTTGTTGACCAACATTATCAAAATCCATCTTAATGGGTAAACTTATTGTTATATCATTAAGTTTAGGTTGTAGTAATCTATATTTATTCACACTCATCTACCAATGGTTTTACAATTAATGAAGAAGAACTATCCCCAACATTTGTTGATTTATTCACTTTTTGAGTATAATAATCATACCCCTCTGGAAACAACTTAAAAACATTATTAACAAATGGATAGAAAGAATTATTTATAAAAGGATAATTAACCCCATTATTATTTTCATCAAAAAACCCAACATCATATATATCCCTCCACCTAAATTGCCCATCAACTTTTGAATAGAAAGCATAATTTGGAACATCATAAGCAAATTTAAAATCAACAGTTTCAACATAATCTGAAAAAACTTTCAACACCAATTTGTTATGTGGCTTATAATAATATCCAGATTTATTATTATCATAGTTTGAAACTCTAAAAACTTCATCAGAATGTTTTATTTTATGATATAAATCAGCAATAACTATTTCCTCTTGGGTATATTCATTATATTCACAAAAATCGCCATCAAGATTATCATCACTTAGTTTAAAATACTTAAATTGATTTCTTTTATCATCAAAATAACTCTCAACATTAATATTGGTATTTGAACTTGATGTTGAATCATCCCACCAAGGATTAACTGGTTCTGTTATATTGAATAACCAACCTTTTTTAATTACATCAAAAAACCCAGAATAACCTTTATATACCATTGTTAAGTATATTTCAGTTAATGGCCTGTTTTGGTTATCAACAAGTGTTTCAATATTTAGATCATTATTTGATATAAAATTATATGAAATATTTGATGTCTTTTTTAAGAAAGAAAACTCATCTCCAATAAAACTTAAAACTTTTGGTTCATCAAATGCACCAGTTTCAAAACCAGCCTTTGTTGGTACAATATCATTTGAATTTTTAATAACTTTATGTTTTCTAACATAATATTCGGATGTAGTTTCTCCACTATTTCCAATAGAAATAACCCTCCTTAATGTACCTAACTTATTATCAGAAATATTATTATTAACTCTTAATATATTTAAAACATATTCATCTGAACCGTATGATCCATCACCAAATGAAAATATTTCATACAATCTAACAATTGAATCAATTTTAATTGCAACCCCATCTGTAGCAGTTAAATTGTGGGGTAATGAACATCTAATTCTAATTAAATTAAACCCATCTTCAATAATAACATCAGTAACAAATGGTATTCCTTCTTCTGCCACCCAATCGTAAAATCTATTATCTATCTTTATATTTAAATTTTGCTTACTATCACCACTAAATGGATAAGTTATGTAATAATCCCAATTATATTTAAAAGCATTAACTGATTCATAACCAAAAGAATTTGGGACGTTTGGTCTAAAGAAATCAAATTCATATCCAGGTAAAAACCCTTTGTCAACATTTGATATTGAAGAGGTATCTTTATTGTTAATATTATATATTAATTGTGACTTATATTTACTATCAGTTGTACCAGAATAAAAATTATCATATAAATAACTAATTTTAAATGTTGGTCTAATATTATATGATTGTGTTTTTTCTTTATTATATAATTCTTTTAAATCAACGGTAATATCTCTATCAAACTGAATAAGTTCTTTCTGGGTATTATCCAAGTTAATAGCCAATTGTGTGTTGGTTTCATCACCAACTTTATTCTTATATACACTAGGAACAATATTAAATTTATTCATTTAAATATTTTGTTTTAAACTTATCCAAAGCAGATGCCCCCTTCTTTATACCAAAATAAAAATAAAATGGCGCACCAACTAAAAACCTATTCTTTTTATTGCCGTATTTAGTTGCTTGGTTTTTGTCATTATATAAATAACCCCTATCATTATTATATGTTAAAACATTTTCATTATTATAAAAATATCTTTCTTTATTATATGGATTTAATCTATTTTTAAGTGACGCCAAATCTGGTTTAATCCTATCTAAATTTTGATAATTATCTGTGATTATAGTACTAGTATACCAACTATTATCTTGATTACCAAAGAAAAGATTACCCCCTTTAGCATCATTTAATTCCCATTGATAAAACGGCACTATTTGTGATTTAATGCCAAAATATTTTGGCTTCAACTCATTATTTAATGCTCTAAAATTAACTCGACCTGGTGTTAAATAATCTTTTAATTGTAAATCATCTTGAGATGATGAATAAAATATCCCAATAACTGGATTGTCTTTCTTATCATATTGAATTGATATTTCTGAATCAGCACTATTAGTCATTGTATAAAATTCAGATGAAAACTTATCAACCCCAAATTCAGAATTTATTGATAATAATTGACTATAATCCCCATCCGTTTTCTTGTAGTCCCTTGAAAATAAATCATTAATATTTTTTAAATTCCTAATGAAATTACCATTAGTTATTCTACTAATTGCAAATAAATTAAGAATATCTGAATTATCCCCGTAACTTGTTGGCTCTATTTTATCTAATACAAAAGAATAATATTCAAAATTATCACTATTATATCCATATAATGAATTTTTATAACCCAAATCCATTATTGTTGTTGGGAACATTAGATTTTTAACATTTTCTTTATTCATAGTCCTACCAACAAAAGTACTATTACTTTTAGAGAAAGGTGAACTACGATAATAAAAATTAGTCGTTTTGGCATCAAAATATATCAAGTCATTACAATATGATTCATCATCAATGATTGCTTGGTTTTTATTATTATATTTAATTTTGGTTTGTATTGGAAATGCAAATAATGATCCATTTACCCAGTTATTAACAAAAACTTCTGATACAACACCCCTACATAAAGCATAAAAATATCTGAATCTATTTACCCATTCATTATAAGTCCTTAAATCTTTTGGAATATCTAATATTGCTCTATCTACAAAACTATAACAACCATTTGTCACCGGGTCATTTTCAGCGCATTTAGAATCAACCTGAAAACTTGTACCCCTGCCTGTATAACAACCTAAACTAACCATATTATTACAAGTATTAAGTGTTGTTAATAAATTTTCAGTCATAGTAAATCCAGAGAAATCTTGGGGGGAATACCCTGTGTCACTTGCTGGTATTGGATTATCTGCAAATTGTTCTGACCCAACAATTTCATAAGTTGCAAATCCTAAATTCTGTTGTAAGGCTGCTGCTTGACCATTATTAATATAATATGTATTAACCGTACTTGACGACCAAGATGAACCATCCAAATAATCTGATGTTGGTAGTCTATCTGTCCTAAATATTGTTTTATTATTAACAAATAATTCACTAAAATAATTATTATCCCCAAATGAAGCTTGTGTTGTATATGTGTTATTATATGGTTCTTCCCCTCTCAATAGTCTTTTTATAAAATTACTCCTTTTATTATTTGCAACCATATCTAAACCAAGATAATAAGTTGACATATTTGATAAATTATCAGATAAATCATACCCATTTGTTGACCGAATACTGCGCGAGTCAATTTTAAATGTTGTTACTCTCTTTAATAAATTACTATCATTAACTTGTAATCCTTGTAAATTTCCAGAAAAAGAATTTGAAAAACTAAATCCTTTTGGTTTTGACGCCTCACCAATTAGATTGCCAGAATAGTAACCATGCGCATTTGTCCTAAATGGATATGCTTGATTTGCCCCAAATCCTATACTAGAATTTATGGGTCTTAAAAAATATGAATCAAACATTATTTCATTTGAAACATTTGTTTGTTGGACTGAATATGTTTCTAGTGGTTGAATTGGTATATTTAATCTTGTGTTTGTTTTTATACTTATTTGATTAGTATTGGCAAATCCAAATATTTTACCTAAATTATATGTATTTTCGTAAAGTGGTGAATATGGATCAACCCCCCTTTGTAATATTAAAACATACTGATTATCAATATCATTAAAATAATTTATAATACCATCATTTTTTGAAATCTCTGAAAAAATTTCATCTTGCCATCGACTTAAATTTGGATTTTTACCTTCTGCAAAGTCAAAAATTAATTCTGTTGACCTTGGCCTTAGACATTGCCAATTAAATGACCCATCAGCCAAGGTTGAATTTTGATTTGATTTACTTTTAAACTCACTTACTGTCATACCAGTTACAACTTGATAAAACTCAATATCTGCTGGAAACAAATATTTATTAATATCAACACCGTATGGTAACATATATTTTTTCTCTAATAAACTTTTTGGATTTGATGGGTTAGCGTATTTAACAACCACCTCACTATTATTTGTTTCTGCTGATATTTTTGTTGTTGCAGTATAACCAGATATGAAATTAATATCTTTTGATTTATCAAAATTCAAAAATGTTAATAATGTACCAGATTCTCTATTTTCACTAGCAACTATAACTAAAACATTATCACTATGTTGTTCTTTATTATTTTTACTAGCAAATGTAACGTCAATCCTTGTATTACCTTTAAAATAATTCTCCCTACTATTAAATTTATTAATCCTTTCAGCAGGGGGTAACCCAACTGCAACTGCAGCAACTTGTGTTCTGGTTGATGGCATCAAATAAATATTTGAAAATAAGGCTCTAAATCTATATGGTTTATTAATATCATAAGTTTGACCAATATACGCTTCAGTTGATAATGAAACAATATTATCCAAATCAATCAATAGTTCTTCTTTTAAATTTACCCCAAATGTTGTCTTACTTTTTATTATTGTCTCGACTTTAGATGTTACGGCATCCCTATATAACATAGGATTTGCCAATTGTGCAATTAAACCCCCAGTTGGTATTCCACTATCTGACAACTCCATATCATTATCCCCACAATCACAAAGTTCACAATCTGGATATGTTATCATAGGTAAATTTAATTTTTGGAATTTAAAATTCTTAACTTCTTTAAATGCTTTAAAAAATCTAACTGTTGCTGCCACAACTATACCACCTAATGTAGCAAACCCTAATATCAAACCAACTGCTGGGAATGATGTTGCTGCTTGAACAAATAAAAATGCTGATAAAATAGGTAATGCAACAGCAATAGCATAAGTTAAAGGTACTGCAAATAAATTCCATAAAAATTTAACAAAATGGAATACAATTAAAAGAACTCTACCTGGCGTTGAAAATAAAAGAAATAATATTGAAAATAGAAAAAATAAAAAATCAAAATTCCTAACCCCATCATTAACTGGATATTTATTAATTGTAGCATCACATGATGTATCTGCAATTTCTTTAATCCCAATAAAATTACCCTTACTACTACCGCCCCTATATTGGTCAATTAAACTTGATACTGTATAAACTTTATTTGATTTAAATTCATAAAAAGTATCCTCACACCTTATTGCCGCATCACTATTTGTATAACCAGACCAATCCAATCCAAAATAATATGAACCAGCAAGTTGATTTTTATTATCATTATTGGAATTCATTGGGTCAATAGTGCCAAGATTATTCCATCCATATTCTTTAATATTTGGAACAAGAAAATATGCTCTTTTTGTTTGTTCACTTATCTTTGTGGATTGCTCCCATTTAATCTTAAATCTATATTTACCTTTTGTTGGTATTCCTATGCTTGGGTCATTTGTTATTATCTTATCTCCATTCTCATTTGTAATAACATATTCTAAATTCATAGGTAATTCAACAACCCAAGAACCATCTGAATCTATAACATTACCTACTCTATATGTTTCTAATATAGGCAACCCTTTTTCATCTTTATTTAATGTTTGCCTTATTGCTAATATACTACCTGGACCCGTTTCCAATCCACATAAATTACCAAAATCATCTTTTGGTTTACAATTTGAACGTATTCTTTTATTTGATGCTGTACTAAATATTGACCCAATAAATATTGCAGTTGGTTGTATGTCAATATTTACATCATCCCTTAAATCAAAATCAGACCTATTAATAGAAGAATCACAAGTTTCAGGATCCCCCCACAATGGAGAAATATTAATACCTTTTGATATTGACACAATTTGGGGCAAAGAACTTAAATCTGTTGATTGTTGATATTGATTATTATCAAATTGTCCTTCAGTTGCCATACCCATCCTTATCAAATCTTGGGGTGTTAATGAATATTCCCCCATATCTGATAAATCCAAATCCATTAAAATACTATAACTACCGATTGGTACACCAAACATCATATAATCCCCACTTGAATTTGTCTTTACAGTATATTTATAATACTTTTCATAAACTTCTATGGCTTGACCATCAAACATAACATCATCTATTGTGGGGAATGTTCCAGTTGCAACGTGACCAGGATATGATGGTTTATACGGTAATAAATTATACCTATAACCATCTTCATTCTTTTCTGTTATTGTCTTATATGGGTATATTGATGTGATTAACTCATTATCAGAATCATCATCACTTAATGGAATAAAAATTGATACCCTAGCATTTGGAATACCAAAACCGTTGTTTGCCGTAACCCTCCCAACAACAACACCATAATTAGCGCAGTCTAATGTGTAAACATCAGATTGCCTTATTTTAAAAGATAAAATCTCAAGGAATTCAATATTTTGATCCAACTGAAAATTGACAATTTTATCTTTACCAATTTCAGTCCTAATTCTAAAATTATTTTGCATTATATTCTTTATTGATTATAAATATTTTAGTATACATTATTTATAACTTATAAAGAATATTGCGGTAAAATAAATAAATTAACCGATTGTTAAACCATTATTTGTTTTCACTTTAACTCTAATGTCTTTTTCTGGATATCTTATGTGATATATTTCATTTGGTTCAGCAAAAATAGTTTCATCAATAGCAGCAATAGTTCTACTCGATGTATTTGAATAAGGCATAGATGTTTCACCCCCAGAATAATTTCCACCAACTTGATTGGTGAAAACCAAATCAGATATTGAAATTACCCCATTTAATTTTTGAATACTACTCTTTATTTCAGATACGTTAATGTCATTACCCAACTGAATGCTTTGTGGGATAAAATACCCATTAATTGTTGAAATTACATTATTTATAATATCTTTTGATGTGAAACCTGGGGAAATTGTAATTGATGCCTCAACACTAACATCAATCACTTTTGCTGACGATACAACAATATAATCATTTATCATTCTATAATTTGATAAATAATTTGCAATATTATCCGTTAAAAATTTTGAATTATCTGAAATTAATTTTCCTTTTGAATCATAAGATAATACAAGAATCTGTATCTTATTATCCACCTCTTGAACTGCAACCTTTGCTGGCGATCCAAATTGGGAAGGCATATTTCTAATAATTGCCTCATAATCATTAATTGTTACCGCTCTTTTTTGTGCAGCAAAATTAAAAGATACAAAATTTCTAACCTCTTCTGTTGTAGGTAATCCAGCGCCACCAATGGCAGGAAATAAATTATTAACCCTTAATGAATTAATAACAGAAGATTCTTGTGCTGGATTTCCAGCATTTATTCTAAAAGAATTAACTCCAATTTGATTAATAGTATTTGGTCCTAAATTTGTATTCAAACCACCCCCAACTCTATATTGAACAAATAAGGTGCTATTAGGTTTTAATGTTCGACCCAATGAAAAGTTATTCAAATAATTTTGCAATGTCGGTAATTGACCTGTTGTAGTAAATTGGTTTAATTGTTCCAATGCTGTATTAACCCCATTACCAAATGTTATTTTTTTAAATCCCTCTGGGGTAAATTCGCTCACAAATCTATTATCTGTCTGAATATATTTACCAACCTTTATACTAGCATTTCCCGTATCTTTTGATGGGTCAATGATGAAAACCCTATCCTCTGCCAAAGAATCAACCTCGTACCATTTATTGGTATCACTTATAAAGTCAGAATATGGGGGTATTGTATTTATTTGACCATCTTTAAGCAATACACTTGTTATACCCAAAACATTCTTATCTGGTAAAAATAATTCAAAAAATGGTCTAACATCAGATGAGGTTATAACTCTTTTAAATACTTTTGTAACACCATTGATAACTGGCTCACGTTTTGTTAATGTATAATTAATAATAATATTATTTAATTTATTTGGTATAACCGTTCTATTTGGTATTCCTTGCCCATCATAATCAGATGAAAAGTCAATGTCATTTATTGTTTCAAAAATAATTCCATTACCCAAAACTTGCGCACCCCTTTCAAGAACACCAGCGTATGTTGCATCAGCTTTATCACCAAATACTGGAACAGTTATTGAAAAATCACATAAAGTTAAAGATGGTCGTTGTCCAGGTATTTTTAACCCATATGTCCTTGCAATATTATATATTGATGACTTTTGTTGTGCATATTGCAAAACAGTTTCTTGCAAACTTCTATCAATATGGTAATGCAAATTATCTGCCACCGCAGCATTCAAATCAAGGAATACAGAAAATATTGAAGCATCATTAAAATCATTTATTAAATCAGGATAATAAGCCTTAACATAATTTAATAATTCTGTTCTTATACTTTGAAAATCCCTAACACCATATGATATTTTTCTATCTGACATATTATATATTTATTATAACAAATTCACTACCAGCAAAACTATTATTGTTTGTGGTATATTCTATTTTTATTTTTGCAGTATTTTGGTATGTACCATTACCTGGTGAACGATAAACCTTATCCCTTGATGATAACCCCACATCATCCACACTTAATCTTGTTGATTGAATTTCTTCATCTTGATTTAATGGTTCAATGGTTATTTTATTTATAACTAAATTTGGTATATATTTGGAAATTGAATCCCTAATATCAGTTTCAATAACATCAAACGAAACTATATCCAATGGTTCAAATAAAAATTCATACAATCTTGTACCAAAATCTGGTAAATAATATCTGCTACCTTTTCTTGTTAATAGTAAATGTAATAAAGATGCTCTAATCTCATCTGACGCACTCTCTGTCATTTTAACAGCATCACCCCTTAACGATGTGTCAAAAGGGAAATCAACACCATATGTAAAACCTTCAGCCATTATACTTTGTTTGTATATAAATATGTGTTTTTTTATAAATTTGCAACCCAATTTAATTTATTGTATATTTATATAAAAAAAATTATGAAAACATTAAGACTATCAGAGGCTGGGTTATCCAGACTAATTAAAAAAATTGTTGAAGAAAAAGAAAGTGAAGGTCTTTTTATGGACTACCATAAAGAAGGTAAAGCAAAAACTGGCAAAAAAGCACTATCTATGATTAAAAAAATTATGGATAAACTTTCAACAATGAAAGATAAATTTGAGAATAGTAATTTTGCATTTAGTGAAGCTGATGTAAAAAAACTTGAACGTATTTATGACACATTGAGTGGAAAATAAAAAAAAATGAAAACCCCCAATTCTAAATTAATAGGTTGGGGGTTTTTTATTTAACAAATTGTATCAAATCTACGATTCACAACTCACACACTCATTAATATTTCTTGCAAATGATTGTGCTGAACTCTGGCTAAACTGATAGTAAAGCGTCTTAACCCCCTCTTCATGTGCATATAGATATAATTGATTTATATCCTTTGCTGGAACTGATGGGTGTATCATCAAATTTAATGACTGTGATTGGTCAATAAATTTTTGCCTCTGGGCTGCTTGTAATATCAACTCTTTTGGTGATATTTCAATAAATGATTTAAATACCTCTTTTGTGGGGAAATCCAAATGCTGAACCGATCCATCTTTCTTTAAAATACTTTCCCAGGTATCTGGTGTATTTAAACCATACTTATCCAATTCAATTTCCAAAAATGGATTCTTATAAATTGTTTTTGATTTAGCCAAATCTTTAATAAAATAATTTGATTTGATTGGCTCAATACCCATACTTACTTGCCCTAGAATAAAAGAACTTGACTTGGTTGGGGCAATAGCAATTAATGTTGTGTTGGCATAACCCTCTCTTAAACATTTATATCCCTTCTCTTCATATAAATATTTTGAAGCTAATTCAGATTTTTCTTTAATTGTTTTAAATATTTGATGATTTAATTGCTTTGCCATCAAAGATTCAAATTGAATTAATTTAGATTGGAATAATGAATGGTAACCCAAAACCCCCAAACCAATTGCTCTGTGTTGTGATGCAAATCTATTAGCTCTTTTCATACCAGCCATTTTACCTGACTTCAATATAAATTCATCCATAACTGCATTTAAGAACATTGTATAAACCTCAATTGCATCAGTCTCAATTATCTCATCCCAATGAAGTAAATTCAATGAACCCAAACAACAAACAAACGAGTTTAATGAATCTGTTGGTAATTGAATTTCTGAACAATTAAAAGTCTTTAGTCCATTTGATACAAAAATATGTTCATCATTATATACTGTTGGGCAATAAACTGGCTCATTATCTACTTGTTCAATTGAAACGACTTTTGCTCTTTTCTTAGTATTATCTCTATACTCCCTATCTTCAATAATAACATTCTTTCTTGTTAAGAACCCAGTTTTTTCTTCAATAATTAAAGCATCATTTTTACTTCCAAAAATTAATCTCCAACAATCTTTAGATGTATAATATTTATGCCCACCCTTACCATCAGGTAATAAACTTTGACCTTCTTTTCTTAAAAGACGAATAGAACAACTAAGACCTAAATTAGTACATAAAATTTGTAACTCACTTAAAAATTCTTTATTGATATCAGCATAGGAAATTTGTATTGGTTCACCTTTGCTATCACTCTTAAACACAGTTCCATCAGCATACAATAAACCTCTTAAATACGCCCAAATAGTATCCTCATTTGATTCCCAAATCCAAGATGGAACATAACCTTTTTCAAAATTTAATGCTTTTTTAAGTGTTCTTGATGTTAATCTTTTTTTCTTAACAAGAGATTGACTAACTTTTGAATCAAAGAAAGTTGCTGGTTTTCTAGTTCTTGTCCCAACTATATCACCTGTCTGATTTTTAACACCATATGTATCACAACCATACTTATAATGTATTTTATTAAATTTTTCTTGGATATCATCAATCAAATCAAAATCATTCTCCCAAACATCAATCATCAAATTATCCTTATCTTGAGTTCCATCTGATTGATATAAACCCAACAAGTAAGCCTCATCCTGCATATCTAATTCACCAAACAAACCTTTATTTGTTTGTAATGCAACATAATCACCAATTTTCAAATCCTTTGCTTCAACTCTTACAATATCTTTTGTAGTGTCATTAAAAACTGGAATTCCATGATTAAATGTTACCTTTTGGGTCATTCCATTTGAATATGTTATTTTTAGAATTTCAGCATCCTCATTCCTCAATAACATAGGAGTTGATTTAACTTCCTCTTCACCATTAAACAACACCAATTCATCACCCATCTCATATAACTCTTTTACAGTTAGATATCCTTTTGATGTGACAACTCTTTGGTCTTCTGTTAAACATAAATTTGAGGCAGTTATCTCCATACCCAACTCTTTGTAGGGGGAATTGTTATTTGAGTTATCCTTAAACATAATATATGGAAAACCAAACTCATTACGTCTTTGAATAATTTTTGCCCATATCTTTCTCTTGCTTGGGTCTCCCCCCTTCATATCATTAATCCAATTATCTGTAACAGTAACACCATATTGTAAATTCTGGATTGGATTACCTTCTGTTCCAATATCAAGAAACTCCATAATATCCTCATGTTCAACTGGCAACCAAACTGCACATGCACCCCTTCTTGCCTCTGATTGTTTGCAAACATCAACTACTGTGTCATACACCCTTGCATAATGAACTGGTCCATCTGCTGTACCACCTGTTGATATTTTAGTTCCCCTTGCTCTAATATTACCCAAATAAGCACTAGTTCCACCACCATATTTTGACATCATACCAATCTCCCTTCCAGCATTCAAAATACTGTCCAAAGTATCATCAATATTGGATCCATAGCAGGATATGGGCAACCCCTTTTCTTTACCAAAATTAATCCATACTGGTGTAGAAAGGCTATAAAAACCCCTTGCCATATATTCCTCAAACTTAACAGCAAACCCATCAATTTTTAAATACCCCTCTGCTTTATTAGCAATATCTTTAATCCTTTGCTCGGGGGTTTCATTTATATACCCCCTTGATAAGAAAAGCCTACTCTCATCATTTAACCAATAATATTTTTCTTTATTCATTATATTTGTTTTTTAAAATAAATCATCTTCTGTTATGCTCTTGCTTTTTTTATTATAATCCACCGATTTCTTATAGAAGAAATCCCCCTCCTTTGTTGATAAAATCTCCACATCAAACCATAACGTCTTCTCAATCTCTGTAAAATCAACCTCAAATACTGGCTTCATTCCAATTCTACTTAATGAGTTGTTAAATCTATTCTGAATGAAATGTTTAATTGTATCTTTTGATAAGAAACTTAATTCACCATTTTCAAATATCCAATCTAGTATTCCACATTCAGCAGCATATGCTTTATGACAAGCAGAAACAATCAATTCCTCAAATTCAGCATCAAACCATTCTGGGTTTTCTTCCTTGATAATATTGATAAGTTCTGAACCAAAATTACCATGAATTTCTTCCTCCTTTGAGGTTGCCTCAACCACATTTGAAATACCCTTGAATAGATTTTTCTCCTTGTTAAAGGACATCATAATTAAAAACTGGCTAAATAAACTCACATGTTCAATAAATAATGAGAACAACAATATAGACTTTGTGTACATTTTATTCTCCTTACTCCTTGTACCATCCAAATATTTTGATAGATAACTAATTCTATTCTTTATGGCAGGGATTTCAATAACTGATTTAAACTCATCTTCTAATCCAAGAATTCGTAATAATTGTGCATAAGCATCCTTGTGTCGAACTTCGCTTTCGGAGAACGTCATACCAACAGCACCAATTTCAGTTATTCGCATTCTCTTGTATAAGTCAGCCCAGAATGTTTTGACATTCACCTCAATTTGTGCAATAGCCAACATTGACCTTTTAATAACTTCCCTCTCCTCATTTGATATTTTTGTTTTATAGTCATCAATATCAGTTGTGAAATTAAATTCACTGTGCAACCAGTAAGCATGTCTTATAGCATCCTTATATGCTAATAAAGATGGATATTCATAAGGCAAAATATTTACCCTCTTTTCAAAAATGTTCTTCATATTCCTTTTTTTATTTGGTTAAGATAAATATAAAACCAGAAAATAAAAGTATTCAATTTTAATTATAAAA
>Ga0164293_10000914_pt1 | contig 24663 bp, 25 predicted proteins | sample GEODES118metaG_FD_111487 | JGI IMG/M metagenome (GOLD analysis project Ga0164293, IMG submission 111487) | Eutrophic lake water microbial communities from Lake Mendota, Wisconsin, USA - GEODES118 metaG | ecosystem: Environmental > Aquatic > Freshwater > Lake | place: USA: Lake Mendota...
ACCAGCTGACGGTATTGGAATAATTGAGCCTTCTTCTGCATTTATGAATTTTGTGTTTAATTTGCCTACAGATTTAAAAAATTGGCTAACAAAACCTTATCCTCAAGGTGCGTCAGATGAAATAAAGGATTTGATAGAAGAGTTTGTAAATCAAGGTGGCAATCAAGATTTTGCTAGGGAGTTGATTGTTTTAGCCATTCAAAACCCTACAATTTATACATCTGAAAGAATGATTAATTGGTTTTTTACTCCAAGGGAGGGTCAGGATTTTTTTTATGACGCAACTTTTTGGGAGAATCCAAATTTAAGTTTCCCTCAGCAAGACTTGCCAACATGGGATGATTTTGATTTGGCATATCCTAGAGATAACGGTGCAGATTTGGTGCTAATAGTTGGAGGAGCAGTACAACAAGCTTATAATGATTATCCAAGTCTATCTCGAGGGTATTGTGCGTTAAAAGTTTCAAGAGCATTAAATTATTCTGGAATAACAATCCCGCAAATTACTACAACTGCAAATAATCCTGGGACAATTCAAGGAAATGACGAGATGTATTACTTTTTAAATGCCAAAGCATTGAATAAGTGGATGAAGAAAACATTTGGCACAAATCCAGCAACAATTTCTGCTCCTTATAATGAAAATCATATTCATATTGATGGTAGTGAAGGAGGAGAAAATGGTATAAATTTTCCTGGCTTAGTCTCTGGTTTAAAGGGAATTTATTCAATGGTTTCCACTAATCCTCAATGGGCCTCTGGTCATGCTGATTTAATTCAAGACGGTTTATGTGTTTTTGGTTGTCATTTTCTGGACACACCTCCTGCACCAATAGATTTTATTGACATATGGGTTTTAGAATAATAATTAAACTTTATTTAAAATGAAAATATATAATATTATTTTAGTAATTCTACTTACTTGTTCATGTAGCTCAAATAAGCGAGATTGTTTTTCATATGATTATAAATCAAAAGATTTTTGGATAAACAGTTACAAATATGAAGTATTTTATGGATGTATTAAAGAAGGTGTGGGTAATGATAGTTTAAGAATCATTTTGAAGGAGAAAGATTTGTTTAATCCAAATTCTGATTTAGATTTTTCAACCATAGATAATGCAAGAGAGAAAGGAAAAAAAATCATTAGTGATATGCCTGATGTATATATTAAAATAGACTCAGGAGAAGAAAAATTGAAAACGAAAAATTTTATTTTATTCAATTGTCTAAATTACTATAAAAGTAAAGAACTTGATTCAATAGCGAATAATGCATATAAAATTTTCCATAGTAAGAGGTAAAGAACAAATTATTGATCATCCTGATATTTTACGACCCTGTGCGGATTGTTTAGGAGGTTGTAATTATCAAATGCCAAATTTTCAAAGAATAGATATTTGGGTTTTAAATTAGATCACATATGAAAAAAGTATCATTTTTAATTTGTATATTTTTATTTTCGTGTAAAAGCTTAAATAAAAACATTATAACCGAAAAAAATCAAGTTCAAAAAGAAGAGGAAAATTATGTTTTTATATTTAAGGAAAGTGTTTTATTTAATTGTTTGAAATGTTCTTATGGTGACTCGTTAATTAAGATAATTTCTAAAAAGGAATTATTTAATAGTTATGATGATTTTAATTTACATTTAGAGAGCTATAAAAATTCAAAAAAAATAGCATTTGAACATTGTAAAAAAATAGGTGAAGTAGAGTATAAATTTGATGACTATAAAGAAGGTCAAAATTATTATTTATCACATTGTTTAAAACTTTATAACAGCAAATATTTAGATTCAATTGCCAAATCTGAGTATAGAGAAAAAGGTACTGTTGGTTATTAATTTCAAATTGCTTTTGTTTTATAAAATGAATTTAAATTTGAAAGGAATATATTCCATGGTAATAAGTCAAGGACAAATAATTGGTCATGCTGATAAAATCAAACTAATCCTGAAGTTTTTGCTTCAGGATTTTTTTGTGCTGAATAGTAGAGTTAAACCAAAAATTTATTATTTTTAAATTATAATAAAAAATCCCCATTTGTAGGGATTGATTTGTGTAAAATAAAATCATAAAATTGTCAAGAGTTACATTTTATGATAAATGATAACCGCCAAACAAAGATTTATTAACCAATTACTATATTTATCATGAAAAAAATCTTTTTGCAATTAGCTCCGGGAAGAGAAAGAGAACAAGTTTATGGAAAATACTTTTAAACATGAAAAAATATAATTATCAAACTTTAATAAAACTACTTTTTTTACTTATATTAACTAACCTTTTTTTGTTTTGTAATCCCCAAAAAGAAATTTTAAAAGATAAACCTATTGAAATAAAAGAAGTTGTTTTTAAAAAATCAACAACAAATGATAAAGATGTGTTAAGTAAATCGATGAAAGATTTTAATGAAAAATTTATCGTTGAATTAAAGAATTCTATAACAGAAGAAATCAAAGAACAAAATCAAGATATTAATCTAGAAGAAATGAATCAAAAAATAGATTCTTTGAATCCTTTTTTAGAAATGATGTCTTCTGAAATGTTTATTTCTAACAATGAATTCAATCATTTTAAATTTCAGGATTCTTTAATAGTATCCTACGTAACCATAAATAACAAAATTGATGGTGATTACAGAATAATCAATACAAATAAAAGCACATTTCATTACTTGGCAAAAATTGATTCAACAACTGCTTATTATAACAATACTCCTTATAAATATAAAAATGACAAAGAGTTGACAATTAATGAATTTAGAAATGAAAAGAAAATTATTCACGATATTGAGTGTTTTAAAATTCTTGTAATAGCACAGGATAATGTAGATGATGAAAAAATGCCCGAATTTTTGCGAAACCTAACAACAGAATATACAATGTATGTAACTGATAGAATAAAATGTTCTTTTCATCCTATAGTTTGGTACAAAATTATTTTAGACAAATACTATCCGTTGGAAATAGAAGAATCTAATAAGGTTTTAAAAGGATCTGTCATTAAGTATGAACTAGAAAAATTAGTTTTGAAATAATTTTCAAAGATGAATTAGATGTAAATATTCACAATTTCTTTTATTAATTCAAAAAAGCAAACAAAAGAATTATGGGTTACCGAAAACATTAAATCACTTTATCATCCGGTTCTAAAGTATAAAACTATACTTCAAAAATATTATCCATTGGAAATTTCAGAATCTATCGAAGAAATGAATGGCATTAAAAAAATGTATATTATTGATAAATTCGATTTAAAGTAGATACCAATTTTTAAAATTAAAAAATGCCCCAAAATAATAACTTTTGAGACATTTTTCTAAGTATTTTTATACAATCTCCAGTGTTTTTGCTTTGTTAACTAAGTCAACCAAGTTAGTCACATTCAATTTAGTGAGCAATCGCAATTTATAGGTACTGATTGTTTTTTCATTCAATCCTAAAATTTTAGAGATTTCGTTGTTCTTTTTACCATCGCTTAAAAAGCGGAGAACTTCAATTTCACGGTTAGAAAGTTTGCGATACAGACGTTCACTTTTATTTTGCTTAGCAATTAAAGCTAGATTTTTCTTAATGGTATCATTAAATATAATGGCTCCATTATGAACTTTCACAATTACATTGCCAAGGGTTTCTAATTTGGATGTTTTGTGTAAATAAGCAGAAACACCTGCTTTTAAAGAGTTTGGAGCATAAATATTTTCAGATAAATTGCTGAAGATAATAATTTTTGTGCTCGGAAATTCTTTTAAAATGTATTTGACCAGATTAATACTGGTTAAACCCTCTAACTCTAAATCTAAAACTAAGATATCGACAGGTTTAATTTTAAGCATGTCTAAAATCATGTTGTAATTACCAACGTGGCCTACAACACTTATTTCTGCATGGTCTTTAAAGTACGATTTCACCCCGAAATGTACAACGGGTTGGTTATCGGCTAAACAAACTTTAATCATATTAAGTGGTATTTTGGTTGAAAAATGATTATCAATTATTTAGGGCAGTTAAAGATACTACATTTTTTTCTAATGGAATGTATTTCTGACAAAAAAAATTAAGAAAAATTTTAGATTTGTCTTAATTCATTGGGAATTTTGCATACCGGTATAGAATTCATTTTGTGTTTATTAGCAGAATTTAGCCGATTATAGATGTTAAAAACCTCTAAATCTCTTCCTTTAAAATCAGCGGCCGTTTTTCCTGCTTCAACAGCATTCATGGCTTGTTCTAATTCGTCATAACTGGCTCCTAATTGGTCTTCGTCACTTCTGTGATCTCCAAATAATCCATCGGTTGGAGCAGCATTTAAAACGGAATCCGGAACTTTTAAATAGTGTCCTAAAGCATATACCTCTGATTTCATTAAATCTGCAATCGGACTTAAATCTACTCCGCCATCACCGTATTTTGTGTAAAAACCAACGCCGAAATCTTCTACTTTATTTCCGGTTCCGGCCACTAACAAACCATGAATACCTGCTAAATAATATAGGGTTGTCATCCGTAATCTTGCTCTGGTATTAGCAAGAGATAAATTAAATTTTGCTTCGTTTTCTGAAAAAGGAACCGTTTTTTTAAAGAGCTCAAAGGTTTCTGTTAAATCAATACAAATGCTGTCAACATTTGAAAAACGCTTTTTTAATTGAGCTATGTGTTCCTTTTTTCGACTCACATGTGATGCTGCTTGATGAATGGGTAATTCCACGCACAAAGTCTTTAATCCGGTTTGAGCACAAAGAGTGGAAGTAACAGCACTGTCTATTCCGCCGGAAACTCCCACAACAAATCCGTTTACTTTTGCGTTTAAAGCATAGTTTTTTAACCATTGCACAATGTGCTCATTCACTTTTTCCACGTGTAGAGAAGTATTTTTTTTTGTCATATTTTTAAGTTATACCATTTGGTGCTGTATATTTGCAAACCAAAATTAGTATGTAAAAATAATAAAAACCATTTGATTTTTCAGGACGAATTAATCTTATCATAATGCAACTCATAGAATGAAAAAATATCTTTTAATTGCCTTGCTCATTTTCTTCATTTCATGTGATAAAAAATCAATAGTTGAAAAAGAGGTTGAAGAAATTCCGCTTAGCTTGACCATTGAACGTTTTGATAAAGTGTTTTATGAAACACCGATATCTGATTTTCAACAAATGAGGAAAAAATATGTTGCTTTTTTCCCAACACAATATCCGGACAGTATTTTTATTAATAAAATTAAAAATCCGTTGTACCGTGAGTTGTATGATGAAGTTCAAAAAGAATACGCCAACTTTCAACCGGTTCAGACTGAAATTGAAGACGTTTTCCGTCATATAAAATATTACTTTCCAACTCAAAAATTACCTCAAAAAATTACCACAGTGATTTCTGAAATGGATTATCAAAACAAAGTTATTTATACCGATTCGTTATTAATTATTTCATTGGATTTATATTTGGGGAAGGAGCATAAATTTTATGAATTCCCTGATTATTTCAGACAAACATTCGAACGTTCTCAAATTATGCCTGACATAGTTACTGATTTTTCAACCCGAGTAATTGCCCAACCTAGAGATAAAAGCTTTTTAGCTCAAATGATTTATTTTGGAAAAGAGCAATATTTAAAAGATTTATTGCTTCCGAATGTTGAAGATTTTGATAAAATGGGTTACTCAAAAGAACAACAAATTTGGTGTGAAGAAAATGAAAATGAAATTTGGCGTTATTTTATCGAAGACAATCTTTTATATGATTCTGACAGTAAATTAATTCAGCGATTTATTGCACCGGCACCTTTTTCTAAATTTTATCTCGAAATTGATAATGAATCTCCAGGAAGAACCGGAGTTTGGATTGGATGGCAAATTGTGCGTTCTTTTATGAAAAATAATGAAGTGTCTTTAGCGGATTTAATGGCGATGGATGCCAAAGAAATATTCACACGTTCAAAATATAAACCAAAAAAATAATGGCAAATAGTAAATACGAAATCAAATTTGATATTGAATTAGACGATAATAAAATCCCTGAAAAAATGCATTGGACTGCCAAAGACGGAGGCATTGTAAACCAAGAAACAAAAGCAATTATGTTATCGGTTTGGGATGCTAAATCTAAAGAATCTTTGCGAATCGATTTATGGACAAAAGAAATGCCTGTAGATGAAATGAAAGTTTTTTTTCATCATACACTTTTGGCAATGGCTGATTCTTTGCAAAAAGCTACCGGAGAGGATAAAATGGGTGATACCATGCGTGATTTTTGTGATTATTTTGCTGAAAAACTGGAATTGAAAAAATAAAGAGTAGATTTGCCGCTCAACAAAAATGAAACATTTATTTTTGAAAAAAATTACAAAATTTGCAATAGCTTTTGTACTATTTGGAATAATAAGTTGTAGTGATGATGATAGTTCTTCCACTTCAAAATGATGAGGTTGGAAATATTATGGAAGATGCCGGATTTTTCAAATTAGAATTAAAAACGCATAATTAAGATATACTTATTCTTCATAAAAAAGGTTTGCATTTGCTAACCTTTTTTTATAACAAATTGTTTTTAAATATTTCTTGATTGATATTGTCAATAAAAGAAAGTAATTCTTCTTTTCCCGTCATTTCAGTTGCAGAGGTTACAAAATGTTGTGGCATTTCTTCCCAGCCACTGGCTAAAACTTGTTTTCTGTAAGCCGTGATATGCGATTGAATTCTTGTTTTTCCTATTTTATCTGCTTTGGTAAAAATGATGCAAAAAGGAACTTCCGTTACGCCCAAATAAGTGATAAATTCTAAATCGATTTTTTGAGCCTCGAGTCGGATGTCTATTAGTACAAAAGCACAAACCAATTGTTCTCTTTTCTCAAAATAATCAGTTACAAATTTCTGAAATACATCTTTTGATTTTTTGGAAACTTTAGCATAACCATAACCGGGTAAATCAACCAAAAACCAATTATTATTGATTTTAAAATGATTAATAAGCTGAGTTTTTCCTGGTTTTGAAGAGGTTTTTGCCAAGCTTTTCTGATTGGTAAGCATGTTAATCAAAGATGATTTTCCAACATTGGAACGACCAATAAAAGCATATTCCGGCAAAGGGTCTTTCGGACATTTGCTTACTTCAGAATTACTGATGATAAATTCGGCTGTTGTAATTTTCATAGAATTAATTTAAAAACAAAAAAGTCCATTCGGACTTTTTAAAATTTAGCTTTTTGCAACCATTCTAATAATATCCGGTTAAATTCAGTTGGATGTTCCATCATAGCGGCATGACCACATTTATCTACCCAATATAAATCTGAATTTGGAAGTAATTTATGAAATTCTTCTGCAACTTCCGGCGGGGTTACTTTGTCATTTTTACCCCAAATAAGGCAAGTTGGAATAGTCATTTTAGGCAAATCTTTTGCCATATTATGACGAATAGCACTTTTAGCAATTGTAAGTGTTTTGATTACTTTAATACGGTCGTTAACAATATTAAATACTTCATCAACTACTTCTTTAGTGGCCATTTCCGGGTCATAAAAAACACCTTGAGTTTTTAGTTTAATGTATTCATAATCTCCACGTTTTGGATAAGTATCACCCATGGCACTTTCATATAATCCACTACTTCCGGTTAGTACCATGCCAATAACTTTTTCAGGATACATTTTTGTATGGTATAAAGCGACATGTCCACCCAAGGAATTGCCTAATAAAATGACTTTGTCAAATCCTTTGAAAGTGATGAAATCTTTTACAAATCTTGCAAAGGCTTTTACATTGGTTTTTAAAATGTTTTGAGTGTATAAAGGAAGTTCAGGAATCACAACTTTGTACCCTTGTTTCGGAAAAAAATCAGCCACTCCGCCAAAATTACTTAATCCTCCCATAAGACCATGCAAAACAATTATCGGAATACCTTCTCCCGATTCAAAATAAGTATACTTTTCCTCTTTTTTAAAACGTTGTTCCATTTAAAATGAACTCTTTCTATTTCTCACAAATATATGATTTTATCTATAAAAAAGAAGTATACGAAAGTTTATTTGCGAGGAATTTAGGTTGATCTGTCAAAAAATAAATAGGAGTTTCTAAAATTCTAATTATCAACAATTTTGTATAGATAAAAAAGGCAATCCTCTCTACTAAAAAAGAGGATATAAGCATGTTCTTTTTGTTAATACGTTATATTTTTTATTGCAAACCTAATATTTCTAAAGGGATTGTTAAATAAAATGTAAAAATTCAGCAAATGATTTTTAAATGTAAGGGGTAACGAAGTGGTAAAACTTATTAACAAAGTGGTATTTTGTGGTAAATTGTGGTAAAAACTTTTTATATTTGCTATCAAACCACGAAAACCGTAACCCGTTGAATACCATTGTAGGAACATATGAATGTAAAGTTGATGCTAAAGGAAGGCTACTTTTGCCGGCTCCTTTAAAAAAGCAATTGGCTTCTTCATTGCAAGATGGTTTTGTATTGAAACGCTCTGTTTTTCAGCCTTGTTTAGAATTGTATCCCATGGCGGAATGGAATGTTTTGATGAATAAAGTGAACAAGCTTAATCGTTTTGTAAAAAAGAATAATGATTTTATCCGAAGGTTTACTGCTGGAGTAAAAATCGTTGAAATTGATGCTTTGGGAAGGCTTTTGGTTCCAAAAGATTTGGTTGTTTTTGCTTCTGTATCGAAAGATATTGTGTTGTCATCGGCTGTAAATATTGTGGAGATTTGGGATAAAGATTTATATGAAAAATCAATTGATGATGCAACTATTGATTTTGCTGATTTGGCTGAAGATGTTATGGGGAATGTAAATAACGATGACAATGGAATATCATAATCCGGTTCTGTTACTAGCATCCGTAGAGGGTTTGAATATTAAGCCTGATGGTATTTATGTCGATGTGACTTTTGGTGGTGGAGGCCATTCTAAAGAAATTTTAAATCATCTTGGGCCTAATGGAAAACTGTTTGCCTTCGATCAGGATGAAGATGCGTTAGCCAATGCTCTACCGGATGAACGTTTTAAGTTGATTAATGAGAATTTCAGAAATATTAAGCGGTTCTTGCGTTTTTATGGTGTGAAAGAAGTGGATGGAATTTTAGCAGATTTAGGCGTTTCTTCTCATCAATTTGATGTAGCTGAGCGTGGTTTTTCAACCCGATTTGATGCGGAACTCGATATGCGAATGAATCAAAAAGATAGCTTAAATGCATTTACAGTGGTCAATGAATACGAAGAAGTTCGATTAAAAAAAATATTTAAGGAGTTTGGAGAATTGTCTAATGCCGGAGCTATTGCAAATGCCATCGTAAATGCCAGAAAAGATTCTCCTATAAAAAATACAGAACAGCTTAAACAAATATTGTCAAGGTTTTTACCGGCTCACAAAAGTCATAAAATATTAGCACAAATTTATCAAGCAATCCGTATCGAAGTGAATCAGGAAATGGAAGTGTTGAAAGAGTTTTTAGTTCAAGCATTAGATGTTTTGAAGCCGGAAGGGAGATTGAGTGTCATTTCCTACCATTCGTTAGAAGACAGATTAGTGAAACGATTTATGAAGAATGGTCTTTTTGAAGGAGAACCGGAACGTGATTTTTTTGGAAATTTTTCTGTTCCCTTTAAGGCCGTCGGTAAATTGATAGTACCTGATAACAAAGAAATAAAAATCAACAACAGAGCCCGAAGTGCAAAGTTGCGATTAGCTGAAAAGAAATAAATGAAAGCCGGAATTTATGACATACTAAAAGCAAAATTTCTAATCAATGAAGATGCAGCTAAAAACTGGAAATTCATTGTTTTTCTAATTGCTTTAGCCATGATTATGATTGCCAACATACATTGGTATGAAAAAAAAATATTTCAAATTGTTAAAATGAGTAAGGAAGTGAAGGAATTGCGTTCCGAGTTCGTTGACCGACGATCTGAATTAATGAAATTAAAAATGGAAAGCACCATATCCAAAAAAATGGAAGAAAAAGGAATTTTTCCCTCCACAGTGCCCCCAACAAAAATAAAAGTAGCTAAACCTAATGAGAAAACCTTGACAGAAAAAATATGGCAGTAGAAGATAAACATATCTCTTACAGAATTTATTTAGTAGCATTTGCCATTCTAGTGTTGGCAATCGCTATTACTGTTAAATTGACTAATATCCAATGGGTAGAAGGAGAATATTATCGAAAATTAGCGAAAGAAAGAAGTGTTAAAAATTTTGTTATTCAAGCTAATAAAGGAAATATATACTCTTCAGATGGTAGTTTGTTGGCAACTTCTATTCCAAATTACAAAGTTCGATTTGATGCAATCGCTCCAAATAAAGTAGATTTTGATAAAAATTTGCAACCGCTTTGTGATTCTTTAGCCAAACTTTTAGGAAAACCCAACCAATTTTATAAAACGGAATTGCTGAGAGCTAGGGCGGATAAAAACAGGTATTATTTGGTTGCCCGAAATTTGAGTTATACGCAATACATGAAGATAAAAAGCTTTCCATTGTTTAACAAAGGAGCTTATAAAGGTGGAATTATTACTGAACAAAGAACCATTCGTGAGTATCCAATAGGGTTAATAGCAGAAAGAACTATTGGTTACGAAAGAATTAAACCGGATGGAAAACCGGATGGAAAAGGAATTGAATGGGCTTTTAAAGATTATTTGACAGGGAAAGACGGTAAGCGGTTGATGCAAAAAATGGCCAAAGGACAGTGGAAGCCTATTCGTGATGAAAATGAAGTAGAACCACAAGATGGCTATGATATTATTTCTACCATCGATGTTTATATTCAAGATATTGCTCATCATGCCTTGTTGAAGCAGTTAGAATATTACGAAGCAGAGCACGGTTGTGTAGTGGTAATGGAGACCAAAACCGGCGAAGTAAAAGCCATATCTAATTTAGGAAGAGACAAAGATGGGAATTACACCGAAACTGTTAATTATGCTGTTATCGAATCACATGAGCCGGGATCAACCTTCAAATTGATTGATTTAATTGCTCTTTTTGAAGATAAATTGGCCGATACCAGTAGTGTTTATGATTCAAGAGGGGGAGAATTATCTTTTTACAACAGAAAAGTAAGTGATTCTAAAAAAGGGGGTTATGGTAAAATTTCACTTGGAAGAGCATTCGAATTATCATCCAATACCGTTTTAGTTCAAGCGGTTTATAACAATTATAAAAGCAATCCTCAAAAATTTGTAGATCACATAAAACGGATGAAACTCCACGAGCCACTTGGTTTACAAATAAAAGGTGAAGGCAAACCAATTGTTCCACAACCTGGAGCAAAAAATTGGTATGGTACAACCTTGCCTTGGATGGCTTACGGGTATGGAGTTTCCATGACACCGCTTCAAACGTTAACGCTTTATAATGCGGTGGCTAATAACGGTGAAATGGTCAAACCTCTTTTTGTTAAAGAAATTAAAGAATGGAATAAAACCATTAAAAAGTTTGATAAAGAAGTGATTAATCCAAAAATAGCTTCACAAGAAACGATTAATAAATTAAAAGCTGTTTTAGAAAATGTTGTTAAAAAGGGAACTGGTTCTAAATTGTATTCCAAAGATTTTTCAATGGCCGGGAAAACCGGAACGGCTCAGATGGGGTATTCAGACAAAGTGAATTTGTATTATGCTTCCTCATTTGTTGGTTATTTTCCTGCAGATCAACCAAAATACTCGTGTATTGTTGTGGTGCATAAACCAAGTAAATCGAAAGGATATTATGGCGCTGAAGTTTCTGGACCGGTATTTAAAAGAATTGCTCAAAAAGTTTACACCGATGTTCCTTCCACCAATGAAATCAAAAACTTAGAGAAAAGTAATCTGGTTCAGGATCAAAATTATGAAACCTATTTTACAAACTCATCAAAAAATATGCAAACTATTCCTAATGTTCATGGAATGCCGGGAATGGATGCTGTTGCACTTTTGGAAAATTTGAAAGTAAAAGTAAAAGTTATCGGAATAGGAAAAGTAAAAAGACAATCCATACAACCCGGGCAACCCTTATTAAATAATACAACAATTATTTTAGAATTATCGTGATCACGCTAAAAGACATATTATATAAAGTTAACATTGAAGCAGTGAAAGGTTCAACGGAAGCTATTATCAATAAAATCGAATTTGATTCCAGAAAAGTGGAATTAAATGATGTCTTTGTGGCTATTAGAGGGACAATTTCAAACGGACATGATTTTATTGAAAAAGCATTGAATCAAGGAGCCTCCGTAATTGTGTGTGATACTTTTCCTGAACTTATTGTTAATGGAGTAACTTATATTCTGGTAAAAGATACCAATTTAGCACTTGCTTTTTTAGCGGCTAATTTTTATGATAATCCATCACAAAATTTAAAATTAGTTGGTATTACTGGAACAAATGGAAAAACAACTATTGCCTCTTTATTATATCAATTATTTAAAAAAGCCGGTTTTAAAGTAGGTTTGCTTTCAACAGTGAAGATTTTGGTGGATGAAACGGAATATCCTGCTACACATACTACTCCGGATTCATTGACTATCAATCATTATTTGAATGAAATGAAACAAATAGGAGTTGAATATTGTTTCATGGAAGTGAGTTCACACGGCATACATCAAAAACGCACAGAAGCTCTGCATTTTACCGGCGGTATTTTCACCAATCTTTCGCATGATCATTTGGATTACCATAGCTCTTTTGCAGAATATCGTGATGTAAAAAAGTCTTTTTTTGATTTTTTACCAAAAACTGCTTTTGTCTTGTCCAATTCTGATGACAAGAATGGCACTTTAATGTTGCAGAATACAAAAGCAAAAAAACTCACTTACGCTTTAAAATCATATGCTGATTACAAGGCAACAATTTTAGAAAATCAACTAAACGGATTGTTGTTAAAAATAAATGGGAATGAGGTTTGGGTCAAGTTAGTAGGAACTTTTAATGCCTATAATTTATTGGCTATCTTCGGTACTGCTGTAGAATTAGGCCTTGATACTTTGGAAGTTTTACGGTTGTTATCGGAATTAGAAAGCGTTTCCGGTAGATTTCAATTTATTGTCTCTGACAGCAAAATCACAGCTATTGTTGACTATGCCCACACACCTGATGCGTTAGAAAATGTTTTAGGAACTATCAACGATATTCGAACCAAAAATGAGCAATTAATCACAATTGTTGGGTGCGGAGGCGATAGAGATAAAACTAAACGTCCGATTATGGCAAAAATTGCCACTTCTTTGAGCGATAAAGTTATCCTTACTTCTGATAATCCAAGAAGTGAAGATCCAACATTAATTTTATTGGAAATGGAAAAAGGAGTGGAGCCTCAAAATCACCGCAAAACACTTTCAATTTTAGATAGAAAACAAGCGATTAAAACTGCTTGTCAATTAGCTCAACCTAACGACATTATCTTAATTGCCGGAAAAGGACATGAAACGTATCAGGAAATAAAAGGAGTGCGTCATCATTTTGACGATATGAAAATAGTTAAAGAAATGTTAGACGAACAAAACAAATAGAACCGGTATGCTGTATTATTTATTTGATTATTTAGACAAATCACTCGACGTTCCGGGAACAGGAGTGTTTCAATACATTACATTTCGTTCTGGATTGGCGGTTTTATTGTCTCTTTTATTGTCAACTATTTTCGGTAAAAGAATCATTGAATTTTTAAGAAACCAGCAAGTTGGGGAAACAGTTCGTGAACTTGGTTTAGAAGGTCAAACGCAAAAAGCAGGTACACCAACAATGGGTGGATTAATCATAATTTTGGCCACTTTAGTTCCGGTATTTTTACTTGCCAAATTAGACAATATTTATATTGTTTTATTGGTTGTGACCACGCTGTGGATGGGAACAATCGGTTTTATAGACGATTATATCAAAATTTTCAAAAAAGACAAGGAAGGTTTAAAAGGAAGGTTTAAAGTAATAGGACAAGTCGGATTAGGATTAATAGTTGGATCTGTACTTTATTTCCACCCTGGTGTTACCGTTCGAAAAGACACTCAACGAACTAATATATTGCAACAAACTACTGAAACAGTTCTGTCTGCAGTCCCTTTAGAAGAAAAATCAACGGCCACAACTATCCCGTTTTTTAAAAATAATGAATTTGATTATGCAGTTATGTTGTCTTTTTTAGGCGATGGATATGAAACTTGGGCATGGTTAATTTTTATACCTATCGTCATTTTTATAATCACAGCAGTTTCAAACGGAGCTAATTTAACGGATGGAATTGATGGCCTCGCAGCCGGAACGTCCGCTATTTCTGTGCTCACTTTAGGAATTTTTACATTCGTTTCCGGGAATATTATTTTCTCTAATTACCTGAATATTATGTATATTCCAAATTCGGGTGAAATGACAGTTTTCATTTCTGCTTTTGTGGGGTCTCTCATCGGGTTTTTGTGGTACAACAGTTATCCGGCAGCAGTTTTTATGGGCGATACCGGAAGTTTAACCATCGGTGGAATTATTGCTGTAATTGCAATCGCTATTCGAAAAGAGCTTTTAATTCCCGTAATCTGTGGAATCTTCTTAGCAGAAAATTTATCAGTGGTTTTACAAGTCAGTTATTTTAAGTATACCAAGAAGAAATTTGGTGAAGGAAAAAGAATATTTCTGATGTCACCTTTACATCATCATTATCAGAAAAAAGGATACCATGAAAGTAAGATAGTAACCCGTTTTTGGATTGTGGGAATATTGTTAGCCATTCTATCCATTGTAACCCTAAAACTACGATAGTATGCGATTAGTTGTTTTAGGTGGAGGAGAAAGTGGGGTAGGAACCGCCATTTTAGGAAAGAAAAAAGGATATGATGTTTTTCTGTCTGACTTTGGAAAGATTAAAGAAAATTACAAAGAAGTTCTGGTATTAAATGATATTGCTTGGGAAGATGAAAAACATTCGGAAGAGTTGATTTTAAATGCCAATGTAGTTATGAAAAGTCCGGGGATTGCTGACAAAGTTGCAATAGTAAAAAAATTACATGAAAAACAAATACCAGTAATTTCTGAAATTGAATTTGCATCTCAATTTACCAAGGCTATAACAATTGGAATTACAGGAAGTAACGGTAAAACAACAACAACAATGATTACTTACCATCTCCTAAAATCAGGAGGTTTAAATGTTGGATTAGCAGGAAATATTGGGAAAAGCTTTGCCTGGCAAGTGGCTGATGAAGATTTTGATGTATATGTGTTGGAATTAAGTAGTTTTCAACTGGATGGAATTATCAATTACAAGCCACATATTGCAATAATAACAAACATCAGCCCAGATCATTTAGATCGATATGATTATAAGTATGAAAATTACATTGCTTCTAAATTCAGAATTACAATGAATCAAACGGAAGAGGATTATTTGATTTATGATGCCGACGATGAAGCAATTAATAATTGGTTACAAAACAACAAAACAAAAGCAAAATTAATTCCTTTTTCACTGACAAAAAAGGATGAGATAGGAGGATTTATAAACAACGACACTATGGAAATGTACATTAACGAAGAAGAATTTACAATGGAAACCAAAACAATGGCTCTGGAGGGGAAACATAACATGAAAAATGCTATGGCTGCCACTTCAGTTGCTCAATTGATGCGAATCAGAAAGCAAACCATTAGAGAAAGTTTGTCTAATTTTCAAGGAGTTGAACACCGATTAGAACGTGTTTTGAAAATTCAAAATGTGCAATATGTTAATGATAGCAAAGCAACGAATGTAAATGCAACTTTTTTTGCTTTAGATAGTATGAAAACACCAACCGTTTGGATTGTTGGGGGGGTTGATAAAGGAAATGACTATGCTGAATTGATGGCAATGGTTCGTGAAAAAGTGAAAGCAATTATCTGTTTGGGTGAAGATAATAAAAAAATTATTGATGCTTTTGGAAATGTTGTTGATGTGATGGTAGAGGTTTCTTCCATGAATGATGCAGTAAGAACAGCTCAACTTCTAACTGAAAAAGGAGATACCGTCTTATTATCACCGGCCTGTGCCAGTTTTGATTTATTTGAAAATTACGAAGACAGAGGAAGACAATTTAAACAAGCTGTTAGAAATTTATAAAATTAGATAAAGAACAATGCTTTCATTAATCAAAAGTTTAAAAGGAGATAAAGTCATTTGGGCACTGGTTGCTCTATTGGCTCTTTTTTCTTTTATGCCGGTTTTTAGTGCAAGCAGTAATTTGGCTTATGCTGGAAAAGGAACCGGAAATACAGTTAGTTATTTAGTGAAACATTTGGTTCATGTAGCTCTCGGTTTCTATATTATTTATCGTGTTCATAAAATTCCATATCACTATTTTAGAAGTATATCCCGCATAGTTTTGCCCTTTATTTGGGTGCTTTTGGCTTACACATTATTTAAGGGAACAGTAATAGCTGGTGCAAATGCCAGTCGTTGGATTCAAGTTCCTTTTGTTGGAATTTCATTCCAACCTTCAGCATTTGCTTTTATTGTATTGATGATTTTTGTAGCACGTTATTTGTCTAAAACAAGAGAAGAACCTATTACATTTAAATCCTCTTTTATTGATTTATGGCTACCGGTTGGTATTACATTAATGTTTATTTTGCCGGCTAACTTTTCAACAGCCGCTTTGATATTTGCAATGATTTTGATGTTGGTTTTTATAGGTAAATATCCTTTAAAATATATTGCCACAGTTTTAGGAATTGGTCTTGTAGCCTTAACCTTGTTTGTTTTAATAGCAAAAGCATTTCCAAATCCATTGACAACGCGTGTAAATACTTGGGAAGCTAGAATTGAACGTTTCGTAAAAGATGATGTTACAGATTTAGATGAAGTTTATCAAATTGAACGAGCAAAAACAGCTATCGCATCTGGTGGTGTTTATGGATTAGGGCCAGGTAAAAGTATTCAGAAAAATTTCTTACCACAATCTTCCTCCGATTTTATTTTTGCAATTATAGTGGAAGAATTTGGTCTGTTCGGAGGTTTAGCTATTTTGTTGATTTACTTGTTATTATTTCTCCGGTTTATTGTAGCAGCCCATAACGCCAATACTTTATTTGGAAAATTAGTGGTAGTCGGACTAGGCTTTCCCATTGTTTTTCAAGCATTGATTAACATGGGTGTTGCGGTTGAATTATTACCAACAACAGGGCAAACATTGCCGCTTATCAGTAGTGGCGGTAGTTCTATTTGGGTAACTTGTTTAGCGGTTGGGATTATCTTGAATGTTACCAAAAAGGAAGAAGAAATTGCTGCTGAAAATGTAGAAAAGGCAAAGCGGGAAGTTGCACTTCAAAAAATGATAGACAAACAAATTAAAGAAGATGAAGAGTCAATTTCTGAAGATTGTTCGGTTGAAGAGAATCCAATGAATGCAGTATTGAAAAAAAATAAAATGAAAAAGCTAAATGCTTTAGAATCTTAGTAATTAAATAAAATGACAAATTTAAAATTCATTGTTAGTGGTGGCGGAACCGGTGGACATATCTACCCGGCCATTGCTATTGCAAATGAATTGAGAGTTCAGTTTCCTGATTGTGAAATTCTTTTTGTAGGAGCCAAAGACAAAATGGAAATGCAAAAAGTGCCTCAAGCCGGTTACCAGATTAAAGGCTTATGGATTGCAGGTTTCCGACGAAAACTGACGCTGCAAAATTTAATGTTTCCTTTAAAAGTCATCGATAGTTTGTTGAAATCAAGAAGTATTTTGAAATCGTTTAAGCCGGATGTGGTAATTGGAACAGGTGGTTTTGCTTCAGGACCATTGTTAAAAGCAGCTTCCGGAATGGGAATTCCAACGGTCATTCAAGAACAGAATTCTTTTCCCGGAATAACAAATAAATTGTTGAGCAATAAAGCTTCTGTAATCTGTGTGGCTTATCAAAATTTAGAAAAATATTTTCCAAAGAATAAAATTAAGTTGACAGGTAACCCTGTTCGTCAGGATTTGATTTCCATCGATAATAAAAAAGTTGATGCGTTGACCTATTTTTCGCTTGATGCTACTAAAAAAACGCTATTAGTTTTAGGAGGAAGTTTAGGAGCTCGAAGAATTAATCAGCTTATCGCAAAAGAATTAGATTTTATAATAAGTCAAAACATACAGGTAATTTGGCAATGTGGCAAATTGTATTTTGAGGAATATAGTCATTTTAATGAACAGAAAAATGTAAAGATAGTATCGTTTATTGATAGAATGGATTTGGTTTATGCTGCGGCAGATGTGATTGTTTCCAGAGCCGGAGCATCATCAGTTTCAGAGCTTTGTTTGGTAGGTAAGCCGGTTATTTTTATTCCGTCACCAAACGTTGCTGAAGATCATCAAACAAAAAATGCAAATGCTATAGTCGAGAAAAAAGGTGCAATTCTTTTAAAGGAATATGAATTAGATGAAAAATTTCAATCCACTTTTTCTAATTTGATTTCAAATGAGAAACTTCAAAATGAATTGGGGACTCAAATCAAAAAATTAGCCAAGCCTAATGCAACAAAAGAGATTGTAAATGAAATAATTAATTTAATTAAAATGATAAAATCCTAAAATTTTAGGATGAGTTATATGAATCTAAATCAAATCAATAATGTTTATTTTATCGGAATCGGAGGCATCGGAATGAGTGCCCTTGCTCGCTATTTTAATTGCTTAGGTAAAAAAGTTGCCGGATATGACAAGACGGAAACGGAGTTAACCAAAGAATTACAATTGTTAGGAATGCAGATTCATTTTGAAGATAACATTAGTTTGATTCCATCTGATTTTTATGTTGAAAATACGTTGGTTATTATCACTCCGGCTATTCCAATTACTCATTCGGAATGGATTTATTTTATTGAACGCGATTATTCTATAAAAAAAAGAGCTGAAGTTTTAGGGATAATTACTAAAGATACTTATTGTTTTGCTGTAGCAGGGACACATGGAAAAACAACTACTTCCAGTATTTTAGGACATATTCTTTATGAATCTGGGGTTGACGTAACCGCTTTTTTAGGTGGAATTGTTGAAAATTATAATTCAAACCTAATTGGGAACGGAAAAACAGTCACAGTTGTTGAAGCTGATGAATTTGATCGTTCGTTTTTACAGTTGTATCCTGATATGGCTTGTATTACCTCAATGGATGCTGATCATTTAGATATTTACGGTGATAAAGCTTCTATCGAAGCAACTTTTGTCGAATTTGCTGATAAAGTAGAGAATAAAAACCTGCTGTTCATTCCTAAAAATTTACCATTGGAAGGAATCAAAATTGCTATTAATGTAGAAGCAGATTTTACAGCATTTAATATTAGAGTAGAAAATAGTGCTTACGTTTTTGATGTTAAAACACCATTAGAAACGATTAAAAATATACAATTCAATTTACCGGGAAGACATAATTTAATGAATGCACTCATGGCTTTGGCGATGGCTATAACCTATGGTTCCCCATCCAATAGTATCGTCAGAGCCTTGGGAACATTTAAAGGAATTAAACGTAGATTTTCCTATCAGATTAAACAAGAAAAATTGGTTTTTATTGATGATTATGCTCATCATCCTACTGAAATAAATGCGGTTCACCAAGCCGTAAGAGAATTGTATCCCCAACAGAATGTGTTAGCTGTTTTCCAGCCGCATTTGTTCAGTAGAACGAAAGATTTTGCAGATGATTTTGCAAAAAGTCTCTCGCATTTTGATGAAGTTATTTTGTTGGATATTTATCCTGCTAGAGAATTACCAATGGAAGGGATTACTTCTGCTTGGTTGTTGTCAAAGATTGAGAATTCCAATAAAAAATTAGTCTTAAAAAATGAATTGATTGATGAAGTTTTGAAAAGTACAGCTACTGTGATTGTCACTATCGGAGCAGGAGATATAGGTGAACTGGTTAAACCATTAAAAGAACGATTGAATGAAAAAGTATTTTAGTTGGACAAATATTCGCTTGCTGTTGATTTTACTGGTAGTTTGCTTTTTGTATTCTTTCATGTCAAAAAGAAATGAGAATCGAAAATTGCAAAAAGCAACGGTAGAATTTTTAGACGGGGAACAACTTTTTGTTACGCACCAAACGGTTAATAAATTGTTAATAGAAAATAAAAAAGATGCTTCCAGTATACAGAAAGTTGCTTTAGATTTGAATAATTTGGAGAATGCCATCAACCAACACGAAATGGTTGAAAATGCAGAGGTTTTTGTGAGTATTGATGGGAATTTAAAAGCTGTTGTTATACAAAAAACACCGGTAGCCAGAGTGTTTGAAAGTCATGATTCCTACTACATTGACTACAAGGGCACTAAGATGACATTGTCAAGTATTCACACGGCACGTGTACCGCTGGTTTCAGGGGAAATAAATGTAAATAACAGTAAAAAATTAGACGAATTATTTCGAATAATCCACAACGATGAGTTTTTGAAAAAAAATATCATTGGAATACAAATTATGCCGAGTGGAAGCTTAATTATGAAGAATAGAAATTTTGAATATGACATTGAATTTGGAAAAACCATCAACATGGAGCGAAAATTCAAAAATTATAAAGCATTTTTACAAAAAGCAGTTTTAGATAGTTCGATTTACAGTTACAAAAATATTAATCTGAAGTTCACGCAACAGGTAGTTTGCACAAAATAGAATCACATGAAAAACGAAAACATCGCAGTAGGTTTAGACATTGGTACCACAAAAATTGTGGCCATGATTGGCCGTAAAAACGAGTATGGTAAACTCGAAATCTTAGGTGTGGGAAAATCCAAAAGTTTGGGTGTTCACAGAGGAGTTGTCAATAATATTACGCAAACTATCCAATCTATTCAAACCGCTGTAGCGGAAGCAGAAGAAAATTCAGGCTACATGATAAAAGATGTCGTGGTTGGAATTGCTGGTCAACACATTCGAAGTATTCAGCACAGTGATTATATCAGTCGTAGTAATCCGGAAGAGGTAATTTGCGGTAAGGATATTGAGCAGTTAATCAATCAAGTGCACAAATTGGCCATGTTACCCGGGGAAGAAATTATTCATGTTTTACCACAAGAATTTAAAATTGACGGTCAGTCTGAAATTAAAGAACCTATCGGAATGTATGGTGGACGATTAGAAAGCAGTTTTCACGTGGTCGTTGGTCACGCTGCTTCAATCAGAAATGTAGGAAGATGTATCCAAAGTGCCGGAATTGAATTATCCGGTTTAACATTGGAACCATTAGCCTCTTCTGATGCTGTTTTGAGTCAAGAAGAAAAAGAAGCCGGGGTGGCTTTAATTGATATTGGCGGCGGAACAACCGATTTAGCTATTTTTAAAGATGGCATCATTCGGCACACAGCTGTAATTCCATTCGGTGGAAATGTAATTACGGATGATATCAAAGAAGGTTGTTCAATTATTGAAAAACAAGCAGAATTATTAAAAGTAAAATTTGGCTCTGCCTGGCCTGGTGAAAATAAAGACAATGAAATTGTTTCTATTCCCGGATTAAGAGGCCGTGAACCCAAAGAGATTTCGCTTAAAAATCTTTCTAAAATAATTAATGCCCGCGTGGTAGAAATTATTGAACAGGTTTTTGATGAAATTAAATCATACGGACACGATGATCCTAAAAAGAAATTGATTGCCGGAATCGTTTTGACCGGAGGTGGTTCACAATTGAAGCATATCAAACAATTAGTAGAATACATTACCGGAATGGATACCCGAATAGGTTATCCTAATGAACATTTAGCCGGAAATTCCGATGAAGAAATGTCTAGTCCATTATATGCTACTGCTGTTGGATTAATGATGAATAGCATTAATAATAATACAAAAAGTGCTGTTTTAATGTCTGAAATGGAGCAATCGAAAGACAAAGAGGCTAAAATAGAAGCACCTAAAGTCGAGCCCATTGCAGAAGCCCCAAAAACAACGGAGCAAAAAAATGAAAGTACCGAGAATAAAATCAGAGGTTCTTTCTTTGATAAATATGTAGAAAAGATTAAAGAATTTTTAGACAATGCAGAATAGAACCTAAGTTCTGTAAAGTTTTAAAAATAAATGAATTAGAAAAACCAAATAGTATGATAAGCAACTCAGATTTTGGAAGTATTTCATTTGATTTACCTAAAAACCAATCAAATGTAATTAAAGTAATTGGTGTAGGTGGTGGCGGAAGTAATGCCATTAACCACATGTTTAAACAAGGGATTAAAGGAGTAGATTTTGTAGTTTGTAATACCGACTCACAAGCTCTTCAAAATAGCCCTGTGCCAAATAAAATTCAATTGGGTGTAAACCTGACAGAAGGATTAGGGGCCGGAGCTAATCCTGAGGTAGGACAACAATCTGCCTTAGAAAGCATGGAAGACATTGATAAATTATTGGACAGCAATACCAAAATGATTTTCATCACGGCAGGAATGGGTGGTGGAACAGGTACAGGAGCTGCTCCGGTAATTGCTCAAATGGCTAAAGAAAAAGATATTTTAACGGTTGGTATTGTAACAATTCCATTTCAATTTGAAGGCAAAGTTCGTTCAGAACAAGCCATGTCAGGAGTGGAGCGTTTAAGAAAACAAGTTGATTCACTTATCGTTATCAATAATAATAAATTGAGAGAAGTGTATGGAAATCTTGGCTTTAAAGCCGGATTCTCTAAAGCGGATGAAGTTTTAGCGACTGCTTCTCGTGGTATAGCTGAGGTAATTACGCACCACTATACACAAAATATTGACTTGAAAGATGCTAAAACGGTTCTGTCTAACAGCGGAACAGCAATAATGGGTTCTGCAACTGCTGAAGGAGAAAACAGAGCTAAAGACGCTATTGTTTCTGCATTAGATTCTCCTTTGTTGAATGATAATAAAATTACAGGGGCTAAAAACGTATTGTTGCTTATCGTTTCCGGCTCTTCTGAAATTACAATTGACGAGATAGGGGAGATTAATGATCATATTCAAGCTGAAGCCGGACACAATGCAAATATTATAATGGGGGTTGGTGAAGATGAATCTTTAGGAGATTCTATCGCTGTAACAATCATTGCAACGGGTTTTAATGTGGAACAACAAAAAGAAATCGTGAATGCTGAGCCTAAAAAAATCATACATTCTTTAGAAGAAAACCAAACCAACACGATTGATTTATCACAAAAAGTGGTTTCGCCAATTTTAGATTTTGTGATTGAAAAAGAAACACCTTCTAGTAATATTGAAGATAAAATAGTTTTTGAATTAATTGATGAAATGGAAGTCGTAGAACCAAAAATGGTATCAGACTTGATTCCTACTTCTGAGTTAATCAAAAACATTGAAATAACCTATGAAATTGTAGCTCCTTTTACAGAAAATCAATTGTTTGCAACAACACCCGAAGTTCGCGAAATTATAGTGAAAGATCCTGAGTTTGTAATTGTTGAAAAAGAACAAGTGACACTTTCGTTTGATTTAGGAATCAATCAACCTATAGAATCTGAAAAAACCATCCTTTTTGACCTCAATCCTACTGCCACAAACGAAATTATTGTAAATGAACCTATGCAAGTCATCCCAATGACTGAAGTAAATGAGACCGGTGTAATTCGGTATTCATTAGAAGAATACATGGAAGTTGAAGCAGAACTTCTTAACTCTAAACCGGTGGTTAATGTTGTTGAGGAGCCGGTTAATGAAGAAATGAATATTACTGTAAAAAAAGTGGAGACTCCTATTGCTTTTTCTTCTTCCTTCGATGAAATAAATCCAACGGAAATGACCATCGAAGAAACATTAAAAATGCGTGCGGATGATAGAAGAAAAAAACTAAAAGAATTTAATTATAAATTCCATACCAATTCATCTCGTTTAGATGAAATGGAAAAAGTACCGGCATACAAAAGAATGGGTGTAGATTTACCAACAAATGCACCTTTAAATAATCAATCCAGGATGTCTTTAGGAACAGATAGCAACGACGATACCCAGTTGCGTTCTAACAATTCATTTCTTCATGATAATGTGGATTAACTAACTCAAACAAGCGTAATTTAACCCGGAAATTAGAATCTAATTTTCGGGTTATTTTTTTATCTTTGCGATCCATTAAAACAAGAATCTTAGATAATAGATTAAGAATTTCTTTTTATAAATAGTTATATAAAAAAACAACTACTATGAGTTTACAAAGCCAAATAAACGAGGAAATTAAAAATGCAATGCGAGCAAAAGACACAATCGCTTTAGAGTCGTTAAGAGCAGTTAAATCAGCTATTTTGTTAGCTTTAACTGAAGGTGGAGCAAATGATGAATTAGCACAGGAAGATGAAATTAAACTATTACAGCGTTTAGTAAAACAACGTAAAGACAGTGCGGCAATTTATGTTCAACAAGGAAGACAAGATTTAGCAGAACCGGAATTACTTCAGTCTGCCGTAATCGAAAAGTTTTTGCCAAAACAATTAAGCGAAAATGAAGTAGAAGTTGTAGTTGCTCAAATCATTGCTGATAATGGGTTTTCCGGAATGGCTTCTATGGGGCAGTTAATGGGAATTGCGTCAAAACAATTAGGAGGTAGTGCTGATGGTAAAACGATTTCAACAATTGTAAAAAAACTTTTAGCATAATATATTTTATTGTAGCTTCGCACATCGAAGATGCAATCATTGGCCTCGTAGTTCAACTGGATAGAATATCAGATTTCGGCTCTGATGGTTGGGGGTTCGAACCCCTCCGAGGTCAC
>Ga0164293_10000916_pt1 | contig 24602 bp, 46 predicted proteins | sample GEODES118metaG_FD_111487 | JGI IMG/M metagenome (GOLD analysis project Ga0164293, IMG submission 111487) | Eutrophic lake water microbial communities from Lake Mendota, Wisconsin, USA - GEODES118 metaG | ecosystem: Environmental > Aquatic > Freshwater > Lake | place: USA: Lake Mendota...
AGTTTATCAACGTCATGTCCATATTCGTTTTGTTGCATAAACCAAACGCGAGTATTCATTTCTCTGGCCCCTTCACAACTAGAATATCTACTACCTCTGGTACGCCACCATATGGATTGCGATAGATCTCTTCTGATACCTCAAGACGGCTTTCTTCTGGAAACTTGCGTAAAATTCCAATAAGGCGTTCTACACTACCTTCAAAATCTGTTATGGTAAATCGATCTAATTCCATTGTCTTTCCTCTAACATAATCATTTAAGGTACTTTTTGGCGTACTCTTCGCCTTTCTTCGAAAAGGTAAACTCTAGTGCAGCAACAGATGCAACGAGTGTACCAATTTTTAGAATGAAAAACATTTCCATACTTTGATACAAAATAGAAGTGTCTTTCCATACAATAAACGCAGCAAAAAGTGGGACAACAAAAATGAGAAGCATGAACCACGCGAAAAGTACAATTAGGAACGCGTCAGCAAACGCCATTATGCGACCATACTGTTTCATTTGCCTTCATCCTGATTCAGTTTTGCAGTGATCTCGATAAAGAACCGATGGTATTTCTCCATTCGAGCGATATCCTTTTCAGATACACCCTTCAGCCGGCGCACATCGGTGTTATGCCGAAGGTCGGCGAGCTTGACTTGCATCGCATCTTTGTTCGCGAAGACGCCGGCCTTATATTCGTCGTAAGTTTGACCCGGCACCTTAGTAAGTGCACGAATACCTTCGATGATACGGTCAGTAAAGCCTGCATTATGAAGATCTTGATAAGTGGTGTTTGTATCTTCGATAACATCGTGGCCAAGGGCAATGCATTGAAGTTCTTCATCATCAGTCTTAGTGTAGTGCATTACCTTCAATACGTGAAGAACGTATGGCATACCACCACGATCAAATTGGCCGTGGTGAGCATTCGTTGCCAAAAGTAGCATTTTGCTAAGCAGTTCGCCCTTTTTCATTTTACGCTCCAATCACTTGTGCTGCTGCTACCCGAAGAGTCATTCCTTCTTTCACCGCAGCTTCTACTCTTTTGATCATTACCGCTGCATCCTTGAGAGAAGGTACCGGCTTCTTGAAGACACTGATCGCCTCAACAAGGGCTTCACGAGCAGTAAGAACATAGTTGCGTTTGTATGTCGTGTTCAACATTTCGTCGATTGTCATACCTTCAGCCGGATAAACCCATTCAGGAATATCGATATTCGACCGAAACTCCTTGGCAACCTCGGCAAAGGTACCATCGACAACCATTTCACGGACTTGGGGTTTGCTGTACTTCTTTTCAAACTGTTGGGCAACATGGGCAGCATCCCGAGGATCGCTGTAAAACCCAATCGCAAACATGTTGAACTCTGAGTTCGATTTGCGAGTACCTGCAGCATAAGCTGCAAATTTTTTCGCTTGGATGTTTACGGCAGTCAGACGATAGGCATTCATTGTGTCTGCAGCTGGGGTAAGCTCGAGGCCATTACGATCAGAAGCATTAACAGTCATTTTGATCTCCTTTGCTATAGATATAGTTTAACTATATTCACGGAGAATGTCAATAGGAAAGAACAAAGTCTCACTTTCTTTTGCGCAAACATGCTATAGTAACCACAAGTGCTAGTTGACCTGTGCTGCTTAAAGGTTTATCGAGTATTACGATAGCTGATCCCAATGATTGACTTGCCCAACCAGCAAAGATTCCGGTAAATTCACCATCTTTATATGCTGGTCCAAAGTGACAAGTTTCAACTCTGTCACCGATAACTGGATCATCTCCAATGTTTCGATCGTATCTAGCTAAGAACATTATTATATCCATTTATTTGTTGGAGCGTTTCACACGTCTTCTTCACATAAGCTTGCAAATGAATCATTTTAGTCTCCGTGTTTTAACAACCATTCGTTTGAGATTGTTTTGAAACTAAAGCTTGGGTCTTCGTTGCACTTCCACACCAGACCTTCACGGATCTTGTGATTGATGCTTGGGCCTTCTGCAAGAGCAAGGCCTTCTTCAACACTTTCGGGTGCTTTCCAATTCATGCCTAGAACCGGAACATGATCAATGCCCAGCCGCTTACATTCAAACTGTCGCGCAATCGGGTCCAAGTAAGCAAAATCACGAATGCTAAAAATGTCAAAGACGAAGAACTTAGTTTCAGTGAACCCTTCGCGATTCCCTTGTACGCCAGGCGCCATGATTTCGCCCTGAAAAGCAAATCCATCTGGGATACGATCACCAATCTTAATGGCCATTGCGACAAAGGTGTTGTCTTTGTTCTCATCGTTGATCTTGAGTTCAAGGTTTCGGCTACAAACGCGAAGCTCACCTTCCCAGCGAAAGATCGTACAGCTTGAACCATCGAGCTTCATCGTCACTTCGTATGTAGGCTCTTCGAAGTCATCTGGAACAATGACTGGCTTTTCTTCAAGTGTTTGAGTCTCGGCGTTCCAAACTTTCTCGGTAGCAAATCGCTTGGCCTTCTTTTGGATATCGCCAAAGCAGTTTTGAATACGCTCTTGATCTGTCTTTGGAATGAGCGAAGTCGGAAACGTTCCCTTTGCCTGTCCCTGAAGTTGAGCAGGTAGAGTTGGCTCCCACTTCTGAATGCCTAGAATTTCAGTTAGATCTGTTCCTTCATCAAAGAGACGAACAGGCTCGAAATCACCAAATTGAACATATCCGCCTGGTAGATATCTAGACGGCCCGGGAAGAATATCAACAGAAAGCAATAATCCTTGGGAAACCTGTCCGCGAAGACGAATCGTACGCAGACGTTCACCTTTCACTCCGTTGTACTCACGAGGTTCTTGCCCCTTTGAAAGAAACGGCGCTATGTGGGTTGGAACCCAAGAATCTATTTCAAGATATATTACGCTATCGCCGACAGAATATTGATTCTTTTTGTCAACCACCCACCAACCAAGAATACGATACGCTTGGATAGCATCCGCATTTTCGATGTCTTTAACTTCTTCAACACGTTGAATACTTACAAGTTTACGCATATTATTCCTCTCATTACACTATAAAAAATATAATCTACAATGAGTGTAATGTCAATAGCTAAAATTACATGTCGGCTTTACAGTTTGTGAGAACCGCGAAAACCTCTGGCTTATCTTTCAAATAAAGCTTCATTTCTTCAGAAGCCTCTATGCATTGTTTATAAGAGCTAAATGTTTTTGAGTATGATTGTGTGTTAAGATCTCCTGACGCAGTTAAAGGAAAAATGATTAAATAACCAGTTGTAATGTTTCGTCCTCTTCTGTGTACGGTAATGATTGTAGAATAGAATCTAAGTTTTCTAACACCCATTGCTTTGAGATGGTGAAAATCTTAGATTCTCCAATCATATCTTCATCGTTAAATTCTGCATAGTGCATAACAAGGTTTGGTTCCTTTGGAGTTGAATCCTCAACATTGTAGACCAAACAATTGCTTTCACTGGGCCTACAGTAATTCAAAACCAATGTGAATGCTGGAAATAGATCTTTAACGCCCATCACCTTGACTCCTCAATAGAAGGTTTTTCCGTTTGTATAGTTGCCTAGAGCTATGAATAGCAACTACAATGATTAAGCCCGAAATTAGGCCACCAAATAACATGAAAATTTCTCTCATTTCATCCATTCTACCATTTCTTCATAACGAGTAGTATTACCTACACATTTTCTCACGTGATCGATCAGCATATCGCGCAGAGGCTTACCATCGAGCATTTTGAAGATGAACGATGCATCAGTTTTCTTGAGCAGATTTGGAACAAGTTCAAGCGCAACTCGCTTCTTATCTCCACCATAGACAGTCCGAGCGATCAACATGAGACCGGCCAACCTATCTTCAACGTTGGCAAAGTCTTTCCAAAAGTTGGTTTCTACTTCATTTACACGATCAAGATCAGCCTGATCAAGCAGACTGCGTACATCGTCAAGTTCTTCGTTAATGATCAGGTCAACAACGTTGCGATCGACGCGAACAAGGTCTTTCGTCTTGTGAATACGAACATACCAGTCGTTTTTTACTTTCAAGCGATGACCATCCGCAAACGCGATGATGTCACCTTCACGATCAGTCTCACCCCGATTGAAGGCAAGATAAGCACCGAAGTCATGAATGCTGGAATTGGTTTTTACAACTTCAAACGGCACAGCTCCTACAAAGGTTCGAAGATCATTATACGTGCCTCGTACGTTATCACGAATGCCAGTTAGAATCAATTTAGGCTCCGAATAGTTAACTACAATTTTGTTTGTTGGCGAAACATATTCGAAGATCGGAGTCAGGCTCCAATTCATTGTTTGATCTAAAAAGTCATATTGTTTATCAGTAAGCAGTTTTTCAGCTTCGAGCGCAACATCGGTAATGCCCATCTTCGTAGCAAGACGAATGATACCGTTTTGCCGAACAGGACGAATCATCGACCCATCAAGTTTATCCATTACGATATGAGGCTGCGTCAGATCGAGAACATGAGCTTGTGTCTCATCACGCTCGTTCACATTGAAGAACTTGTGATAAGGGCGACTCATGATTTTACCTTGATCATCAAAAATGAGACCGCGACATTCACGCCGAATCGCACCGCTAAGATCATCAGGTCCAGTCATAGCAAACGTATCTGGAAACGCTACAACATAGTTGACGACTGTAAAGCCTTCGCGCTCAGCGACAATGAACTCTGTGCGTCCTTCGATGTGTGGAAGGACGTCATTGATTGTACGGATTTCAGGGAATTTATAGTTCATAGCAAGCCTTTCATATTCTTACTATTCATATATATGATATCTTTACAAGAATGTCAATAGCCATTTACACTAAATGCGGTATATGTGCGTTCATCAAAATCTAAAAACGTGTTGGGAATATTTCTATAGTACCTAGACGCAAATATCTTGTAACCATTCATTATAGATATATGTCTATGTGTATCTATACAACTCATTTTTACGTTAAGAGCTTTATCACATGTAAATTTATCATGACTAATACAATTATAGGCTGTTTCTATAGCCTTTAGAATTACCAAATCTGATATATTTTTTCTGTTTGTAGAAATATTCAAATCATTATATAATTTTTGAATAGTTATATGTGATATTTTTAATGTAGACGCGTTTAACGTAGTCAAATACTCTTTGACTACATCGGGTATTTCGTATAGATGTGAAAGAGATAACGCTAAATCAGCTGCGTATCTTAACAATAACTGGCTAGCATCAATAGTGGCAAGAATAGTCAATTCAGATGAAACACCATCGTTATATTTTTCTATAATTTCACCACCGAAATATATTCTATGAAGCATATAGATGTTATCATGACAACCAGCGTGACTGAGAGCATCTGTTGGATACTTAGACCAATTGTATCCTGATTTATATATCTGAATATTGTCACTAAACTTAATCGTTTGATTGATGAGTGGAATTGGCTTGCCATCACTCAGTGTATCACCGGTAAAGCACCAGGCAATATTTGAATTATCTATCGGCATTTTTTCAAAATCATTTGCCATGTTGCATACTCAATGAACTTTGAAAAACCATAAATGCTGCCAAACAGAACAATATTCGGCAAAATGTAGTAGATGATGAGTTCGCTCATTCTGGTCGTCCTTCTAAAATGTTAAGTCGGTTCTGGAGACACTTTATTTCCACGTCTAGTTTCAGTACAAACGATACGAGAAATCGTACTAACTCGTCATCTACCTTTGCGTTATCTAAGCCTACGCGCTTCGACCAGGCCTCGGCGCCCCACGCGAACGCGTTTGTAGGCTCAAACGATTCTTCCATTACAAACATACTGGTTCCTTATGTGCACGGTTAAGTTCGAACCACTCTTCAAGTTCATAGACGTCTGGAAGATTCGTAATAAGGAATACTCCATTATTCATCTCATAGTCTTGAAAGTTTGGAAACGTCATTCCATCTACGACGATGCCATCATATAATACGTCCGAATGTGATTTAAGCGTTTCTGATAATTTTTCTAACGCGGTTTCAATTTTCTTGTTGTCCTTTGAGGCCCGCGCGTCTGCTACTGCTTGCTTAGCTGCTGATATCAACTTCCGAGTCTTAATCATTTCATCAAACGCGTCAATAAACGCTACAAGAAAATGATCTTTAGACTCATATTCTACGCAGAGGTTTTCATGCCATGTGCCTTCATATCCGCCGTGCGTATAACATACTACTAATTTCATAGTAACATTCCTCTTCTTTAATTAGAATAGATATAATCAATGTTTGTGAGAATGTCAACCGTTAATCTTCTCTTTTCCCGTAACCAAAGTCGATTACGACTGGAAAACGCGGTACTCCATCGGGAGTAGGAGTAAAGTAACGAAGCGTTACCCAATCTGGAGTCTTTGCGCTCAAAAGAAGCGCACGAAGATCATCCATAGTACCACGAACTCCAGCTTGGAAGTTCTTTTCGTCGTTTAGTTTCAAAATGAAGTGCTTAACACAACCTTGCCAGTTTCCTTGACCTTCAAGCATCTGGACGACTTCAAACTCATCTGTTAAGAACTCTTTACGTTTCAACAGATTCTTGGTCCGCTTGTTCTCATATGGTGTATCGATACGGATCATCTGACCTTCATATCCATGCTCAAGATAGCTTTCATAAAGCGTATCAATAGAACTAGGATCGTTAACCTGCATAGTTGGCACGATCTTTACGAACTCATCCGCAACTTGCCAACGCAGAAGTTCGCGCTTACGGAATGGTATTGTCTTATCATCGATGAAGTACATATCATACACGTGATATTGCACAAGTTCCTTTGACTTTCGAAGATCTTCGGATTTTAGTTTCGTCTTACGAACCATCGACGTAATCGAATTAAAGTCATCCTTCAATTCATGATTATATAACTCGCCGTCGACAATTACATTCGGAAATTTTTCAAAGAAAGTCTTCAACGACTCTACAATATGAGGAACTGAAATAATTTCCTTTCCAGACCTAGTCCACAATCCGTCTTTGCGAGCAATGCACCTGATACCATCTAGCTTCGGTTGGCTATATACATAATAGCCCCTACTCCAATCCCAATCAAGAGTAGCATCTTCGAATTTCTCGGCAAGCATAGGTTTGAACTTATCGAATGTGTCAACATTATCGATATTGTCGAAGTATCCACGATCACGCTTCTTTTGATACTCAGAAGCCATTTCGGCAAAAGCCTGTTCTTCAAGAGTTGTAGCATTCGATCGGCCTACGTTCTTTTCTTCAACATATGACCACTCTGAGGTTACCTTTTTACCGTCTTCTAGACCTGCGATAGTTCTCAAACCCCAATATGCGCCATCAGTGCCAATCTCAGCAAACCAAACTCGAATTTTACTCTTACTATCACGCTTCATTAGCGCCGGGCCAGTTTCAATTACTTTCATCATATATTTTACTCCAAAGATTACATAGTTTGTCCCAAAGTGATAATGGGTATTTTTTGTTGAATAGTTTAAGCGTTTCAGTTGCTGTTTCTCTAGCTTCTATTTCCCATGGAAAATTATAGTAAGTATCATAGTCGGTTGATGTGTTTACTTTAGAAAAAGATTTTCCTCTCCAAAAATATTTTTGACGATGGTCATACAAATCTCCTTTTAAAAATTGATGAAAGTGTGTAATCTCATGAAAAATACTATTGATCAATTCATCATTTTTTTGATTTTTTCTGAGTCCGACATGTCCTCTCTTCCTATTTTCGTTTAAATAAAAAAGTGCTATTGTTCTTTCGTGGGCAAATATCTTCTCATCAAATAAAATTTCAAGAGTGTAATTATAATGACGCATTTTGTGTTCATCAATATAGAAATGTATAGCGTTGATTATACGCTCTTGTTGCTTCTTATTTCTATATAGCTTATAAAAATTCTTATGAAGAAGAATTCTCATTTATATTCCCTCAAAAAATTCTCAACATATGAATCAGAGGCTTCACCCATGTCATGATAACCAGTTACAACATGGAATGTATGACCATACTTAGCCAGTTTTTTACCGGCTGCATCGTCATCACAAACAGTTACAATTCGTCTTGACCGCCCAACGATCCAAAGCCATCGCGCTAATGAAGGACTAACCTCATTTGAAAGTGTAGCAACTGCTGCAGCGCCCATGTTTGTAAGCCGAGCCGCATCAAAAATACCTTCCGTAACGAATAAAGTATTAGAAAGATTCCAAGACTCAAGGCCCCAGATTCCTACAACCTTATCCTTTCTCCAAGTGAAATAACGACTATCACGAGGGTTATTATCTGGTTTTTTACTCGCGCTTGGTCGATATTGATGATATCCAGTAAATTGACCGGATAGATTCCACAAAGGAAAGGTTGCAACAGCTTCGACTTCATCTACCCAAGCGGTATGAAGCTTCGTATTTAAGTGCCGCGCGCGAAGATGTTCAAGGATATCCATGACTACTTTTTCGCAGCGAATAAAGCAAAGAAGATTTCTGGAAAGAACGATGATAGAAACCAACAAATAGCAATATAAATGATAAGCGCTAAATATGCTTTACATTTTTCCATGATTGTTCCCATATCACAGCATTTAGTATTGGTATTTCGTATCTTTTAGCATGTACATCACTTCAATTGCTTCCTTCAAATCTTCATAATAAGATTTGCTATCCCGATTACTTTCATGCCGATAAAGTTCCTGTTCAAGCGCGTGAACAATATTCTCTTTGACGTCAAAGAACCGTTCTACCCAGGCTTCAAGCATCTTTGGATCTGCAGGCATGTTAAACCTCAATCTCTGTCTTTATTCCAACTTTACATGTTTGATATGCGATCAACCTAAACACATCGGTTTCAACCTCGTAATCATCTCCTTCACTGCCACACCACACAGTGTGTTTGCCAGGTTCGATAAAGAAGGCAACACTATCTAAGCCCGTATGGCCATTTTTTTCAGCAAAAATGCGCATTGCGTCTTGACCACCAGAACACAAGTCTATAACGGTCTGTGGCAGAAGTGCGTTACTATAATCAGGATGATCACCTTCAATGACCACCTGTTTCGTCCAACCAATGTTTTCTTTCCAACGAAAATAGTTACTCGTTTTTTGTTCGAGTAACTTACCAAGATTTTTTCTCATACTGATATCCTGTTAAGACTGTGGTTTGCAAACACAACCCAATGACTATTCAACCGATGAAGATTTGTTGCTTCGACGAGCAAAGTATGCTCACCTGAAGGACCTTTCATCAGGAATCGGGCATCTTGGCCTTCACCAAAAACTGTCAATGTTGCACGATTACCATGTACTGTTTGCACACGGCCAGCACGAAGGAACTCATACTCTACTTCTGTTAAGAGCACTGTGATTCTCCAATCTGATTTACTATTCAGATATAAGCAACTTTCAGCAAAATGTCAATGGTTATTATGATTGTTCTCCATCAATTCTTTTACGGGAACAAACTTCCCTGATCGAAAAATGTGCGTAATTTTGTTGAAACCTTGCTCAGTCACTTTGAAATGTTTAGTGGACCAAAATTGTATATATGTGCCATCTTGCTTTTTCTCACGCTTAAGCACAGCAACATTACCAACTATTCTGTCGTTTAAGATGGCTGCTATTTGCCGGTATGGACCAGCGCGGCTTCCGGTGACTTTAACAAGATCTCCAATTCTAATGATTTGTTTTTCTTTAAGCCAATTGCCAGTAATGTTAAGATTTTCTTTGCGGCTTTCATAAGCCTTTTCTTTTTTAACCTGTTCTTCTAGTTGAAAAACACGAAGCTGTAAAGTCAATTCTTTAACATTTTTTTCGTACTTTTGTCGTTCAGCAGCAATTGCGTCTATAATTTTTTTTGAATTCATTTTCAAACTTTCCGTGTAATTACTCAGATTTTTCCATCGAGTTCAACATACGTGACAATATCGCCAATGTCCCTTTTGTTGAAACCTTCTGGTTTAAGACAATTCATTAAATATTTTCGTAGACTTGTCTTTTTCTCAGTGCACTGTTTCATACCCATAATACAGAGCCAAAGACAAAACGTGTCCCAGGGGTTCAAGTACCCACTACGACAATTATGTACGAAGTTTTCAAACGATTTGTAGTTCATCTTCTTTTATTCCTTGCTTGTTTTAGATTATTTGTATACAAATCTCCTGAGAATGTCAATAAAAAAGAGCGCCGAAGCGCTCCTTTTCTACATTTAGTTTGTGATCACTGGGCGACCTTTGCAGTCATGTCCATGAATGGAACAGTCGAATCAGGCACCATGGTAGTCGGCAATGCGCCATTCCACTTCTCGGCTTGAGTCAGGGCGATTAGGCCAGCGTTATCACGAAGGGCAGCACCCTTTGCCTTAATCGCATCAGCTTCTGCGCTACCACGCAGAGTGATCGCTTCTGCGTCTGCTTTGGCTTGAGCAAGTTTCGAGTCAGCTTGGGCTTGTGCTTGGATCACTGCAATCTCTGCTTGAATCTTTTCGCGCTCAGCGTTCTGACGAACCTTCTGGACTTCGACTTCTGCAAGCATACGGGCTTCAATCGAGTCCTCATACGCGTTGGAGAAGTCAATGTTTTCGATTTGAACCGACTCTACGATAATAGGACCAATAACAGCTTTCTGAATTGCCATCTGCACTTCAGCGGCAAAACGCTCGCGCTCAGTGATTGCAGTGACTGCGTTAAATCGACCAAAGATGTTCTTCGTTTCTTCAAATACTTGACGATCAAGTAAACGCGTTAGGACACCCTCTTCACCGCCGTAGTTAGTATATATTGTCTCGACCTGATCAACAGGAAGCCTATAGTTAACCGATAGCGTCAGACCAGCAGTTTGTTGATCCTTCGAATAAGCAAGCATATCTGCATATGGTCGGGCTTGTGACTGGACGCTGATACGACGAACAGAGTCAATTAGAGGCACCTTAAAACCAAGACCTGGATCAGCCGTACCAACAACGGCGCCATTACGTAGAAGAACACCGCGTTCGCCAGAGTCCACGGTGTACCAAGATCCACCGAGTACTGTAAGTGCTACGATACCAGCAACGACTGCACCTATACTTCCAATAACAATTCTAGACATTTGTTTTCCTTTCTTCATTTTATATTCATTCATCATTCGAGTTCTTAGGTAGGATTCGAATTCTGCCATCTTCATCAACAATAATCGCGTTGCCCCTTTCATCAAGAATATACCTATACTTTTCTGGAGTTTTCTTAAACGTAACCTTCGAAAAAAACAAAAATACACCTGCGGCTAGAATGGCAGAGACAACAAATAGACCGACAACAGTTAGAAACATTCGTAATCCTTTCAATTGTGTTTGTATAGTAACATTACCTTTGTTACTGAGTAGAGGTAGTGTTAATGTCTCTATTATCTTGCACGATATCGTTTCCATTTTCATCAACTAAATATGTATATTTTTCTAGCGCTTCTTGAGATTTTGCGAATCCAATTACAATATTCACAAGATAAAACACAAATGCAACGACTACAAACGAAATTAGAAAAAACATAGTACACATCACCATCGCAATTATAATGTAGGCGATTGATTCAATCATCTTTCTTTTCCCTTAATCCCACAAACCAAAATAGTATTTTCCAAACAATCTATGTCCGTTTTTAATACGAGCATAGTGTGCCTTTTCTCCTTCACTATCAATTTTAAATGTGCTCTTTGGTCCATCAATAACTCGTGAAAGGCCGGTTTCTTCATCTTTAACGAATAACAAATCTACTTCACCAGAGTAGAATTGATCTTCGCCATTATCTTCTTTAGTACATTGTTCAAAGGCCCAGATCATTTCATCAAGGACCCAATTCCAACGAGCCTCATAGTTCTCGTCAACATCCCACTTATTTTCCCTTTCAGAAACCTGAATGCTACGAAGATGTTCCGGAACATCTTCGTTATCAACAAAGGGGGAACCATGCTTGACTTCTTTAAGTTTAAGAAGAACGGGATGAATGATCAAAGCCAGAGTGTGATCAGCCGACCACACATCATAATAGTCAACTCGAACTTTGATTTTTCTTTCAAGATTATCAATCCACGGATTATTAATGTACTTGTTAATCAGATCTTGTGCAGCATCTGTAATTTTGATAAGGGCACGATCAAAGATATTATAGTCTTTTTCACAGTGATCGTAATCAACTCCAAACCGCCTATTGAAATACCAATCATGTACTCTAAGTGGCCATCTGATACGATTATGATATTTCCCAATATAAACACGCATATTTTTTTACTTTCTATTTCTATAATATGATAGTGCTTCTTCGGCTTTCTTAGCTGAAGAAAAACCGCGTTCCATTACAGTCGCGTCTGGCCAACATATGGCCCAATCACCCCTCGACATTTTTTCAACCCAACACCCGGAATACATTATTAATTCCATTCTCCTTCAGAGATACAAGCAATATCATCTAATTCTTGCATTCGTTTCTTTTTTTGTTCAATATTTCTATTGCGTTCATCATTTAATCGCCAAACTAGAGCAATACGCTGGGCATCTTCATCGCTTGTCTTTGATGTGATAGAGGGTACTGGTTTTCTCACCTCTGACATATCACAGTCGCATTCCCGGTAAAGACCACATGGACATCCGCCCCCTTGATCAAATTTTGCCATTATGTTCTCCTTATATCATATGATTAATAAAATGTCAACTATATTTCATTGATCATTGTAGGTTTTAAGTAAAACTTTTGCCTGAGCGGTAAGGTCTTCCAAAGCAACTGGCGTGTAGTTAATGACTTCAACCGAAACATTAATATATCTGCCATTTGGAGTAGGATTGCCATGAATATGCCCATGAACGTTACATAAAAAGTTTCCAGAGCCCGGCTTACCAATTTCGTGCTGTGATGAATGCAAGGGTACGTGAGAAAGGTGAAGACCGTCTTCTCTGAACTTACGCTCTAAAACGATATACTTGAAAATCCCGGCTGAGCAAAGGTATTTGATATCATCATGATTACCAACACAGAGACGCTTGCTGCCATTCAGTTTACGCCAATTCTTTTCAAACTTGATCTTGTCGCCCATCATGACATCACCAAGATGCCAAACTTTATCACCTTCTTTTACAACAGAATTCCAATTATCGATCATGAATTCGTCCATTTCATCAACGTTTGAAAAATTTGGACGAACTTTAAGCCCATTTCTAGAATCAATGAAATTTAGTATGTTTTCGTGCCCGAAATGTGTATCAGATATCACCCACGTATTACTCATTTTATTCCTTGTCTTCAAACATAACAGAATTAAACCACTTATTCGGGCATTCTTCAAATTGCACACTCGTACTCCAACCACCAACTTCGATGGCTTTCACCGTCAGCACTTGGCCAACGGTGAAGATTGTTTGTGCTCTGGCCAGTTCTGCTTCGTATCCATTACGACCACTGAACGTAACCTCAACTCCTGGCTCACTATGAATATTCATCTTTACCTATCTTTTTCGCTCACACTTAGTCTCATCGACAGTTATTATATTAATACCTATCTGTGATATTGTCAATATATTCGTGCTCATGAAGCTTCGCCCTCAATCGAATATAATCGAACGTATCTTCTATGAAGATTGTTCCATTACGATATACTGTTCGAAGGACGTTGCCCTTTTTATTAGCCACATCTTCTGGAACGGTACGGTATCCACACGATCCAAGACCACATTCGTATACAAGACCAAGGCGACCTTTCTTCGAGATTTTCCCATGATCGGTGATTGGATCTTTGAACACATCATGCCAGACGCCCGTTTCATCCCGCCGGGCCGAAGCCTTCATTGCGTACTTCAAGGTGTCACGGTTCCAGGCTTGCAGGAGACCTCCTCCCATACCAAAGGCAAGGTTATCAAGTGAGAATCCCTTGTCAATCATATTTTGAATGATGATTGGAAGACTCGTCTCATTGATGCCATCACCTTGAATCACTCGAATATAAGGAGGAAGAACCTTAAAGCCCTTGGTGTTCACAGTGAAACCAAACTTTTCCATAAGAATTTCAATGACTTCGATAGGCATCGTAAGAGGATCACCGCTATCTGGTCGTACAACAAGAGTTCCTCCTGCTGCGATGATCTTGTCCTTTAGCTTATCACCCCACAGATCACGAGTAGCTGCATAGATGTCATAACTATCTGATACGCATGCATAGATCTCGCCTTCATCAGCGAATTTATCGATCATATTCTCAAATGCTACAACTTCGTTTTCGCGACCCCATGAAGTAATCGTTGAATGCTCAGATGCTGGAATAGAGAACCCAACTACATCGTATGTGTTGTAGTATTCCATAACACCTGTAAGCGCTTCAAAGGTGTCAGTACCCATAAAGTTAACGAGATGAGCCATTCCTCCAAGCACCGCAGTTTCAGTAGAAGAAGCACCTCGCGCACCAAAGTCATGGAGCTTAAAGTTAATTTGATCTTCGACTGGAATATCTGAGGTTTTGTGAAGAGCCTTTGCAATGAGTTTTTTCATCTTACGCGACTTTGTTGCAACAGTCGAGGGATACCAAACACCTCGTAGCATTGCCGTTTCAAGGTATGAAGTTAGCCAAAATAGGCGAGGATCAGTGTTGACCACCTGAACCTGTACGTTGCTCGTACCCATAACAGTTCCTTCTGGAACAGCTTTAATTTCAACGGGAAGCATACCATCGTATTCATCAACTATGATATCCCATCCTTCACGGTTAAACGGTAATCCGTGAGCAAGAACAATTCTTTCAGCGCGGTCGACGTCATTTGAAGTGATTGGCGTAGTCATATAGTCTTTCATAAACGCCTGAAGACCAAAGAATACAGATTCTGGCTCTCCACCTCGCGCTTCAATGTATGAGCTAATATGAGTGGTACCCTTTGGATACTGAACGTACTGCGATAATTTGTAGCTGTCAGTTCGAATGATGCTTGTAAGTAGATGTAGTATAGTTTTCAAAATAGAACTCCTCTATTGTTAGTGCCTCTCTCACTGAGAGGACTTGTACCATTCATGAGTAAATGGTTCTAGTGATTGGTAGTCATTAGGCCATTCATCCTTAGGAATATCAGTAATGCTCGAGCACGCGATGCATTTAAAACATACGGCAGGATCTTTTGCTCCCCAACTTTCTGAGTAAACTCCGGGAAAATATCTAAGATCTTCCTTTGTTACTAAGAGTGTTGCACCACACCCTTTACCAGAATTGTGCCGCCCATTACAGATATATTTACGCACCCATCCTGGGCCGCGTTTACCATCTTTGATAACTTTCATAATTTATTCTACTCCCAACTAATGCCTAAAAAGTGTGAAACGATATGGGCATGGTCTTCAAACATTTTCTCCTGTTTCACTTGATTGAATGGAATCCAAAATGCTTCCTCAGCATCGTCAGAGCCTTTCACCTTGGGTAAATCGCCGAAGCCGAGATCAATGAAGAATGCCTGAGTGATGGTGCGACCACGAGCAGAACGGTTTGGCGCATCGAAGGTTTTAGAACCTTTGATCGATCCTTTGAGAACAGGAACCGGAACCTTGATCTTGGTTTCTTCCTTCAACTCACGAATGGCGCCATTTAGCATCGTTTCATCTTGATTAAGGAAACCACCGGGAAGAGCAAAGAGACCTTTACCGGGCATATCACCCCGCTTCACGAGAAGAAGATGACCAGATTGAACTACTACCGCATCGACAGTCATAAACGTTGGAGGGAACGGCGCAGCTTTCCAAGCTTCTTTATACTTCTTAACCATCTGGTATTCTGAACAAAGAGTTTCCCAAGGACCATCTGAGCGACCGAGATACAGAATTGTTCTGCACATTGCATTATACGCATCAACCGGCATCATATTCATAATTTTTTCAACATTGCTAACAGCACATGTTAGCATGTCAGTATCGAACATCATCTTGCGAATATTAGTTGCGTCGATACCAGAAACATCAGCAACTTCTACATGATTCTTCCAGCGAGGAAAGATCTCTAGGTAGTAGGAGGTGCTATCCTTGGAATGACCAATCAGTCCGACATCTTTTGCCAAGGGAACCGTATGGTCAACGATCTTCTGGATCGCATTGACCCACTTGTTATCGTCATATGGGTAGTCAGAGACAGGAACAATCTTAATCCGATCATCTGGGAATACCGCTTCGATCATTGCCTTACGTTCTTCGAATGTAAATGGGTTTCGAATATTGCGAGCAGCAAAACTAGAGCCGACTACAACGACTACTTCTTTTGCTTGCTTAAGCGCGGTTTCGATTACCGCTCGGTGCCCATTATGAAAGGGCTGGAAACGTCCGATGAAAACTAAAGCATCTCTCACGTGCAAAAACTCCTTTTGCTTATTATTAGAGTCCTCACTGGACTCAATTTATTTATACCATATAATGAAGAAAATGTCAATCACTATCTTATTTGTAGCCCTTTTTCTTAGATTTTCTTTTGCGGATAGTCTGTGGATGGACCGTTTGCCCCACCCATTCCTCAGGGATTTGAACCAACTTTCCACGACGAGTGCGATAGAAGTGGTTACCAATCAGGATCCTTTTGGCCATTTGTGATTCCCTTTCGACATCAATATGACATTTATTTTACTTATCTTTCATATTCGCTTATGATTCTAGTTTCTTCGTGAAACCATTCAAGCAAAAACACTCGAATCTCTTCAAATTGTTTTTCATGATCAGTTTCTTTTACAACGTAGTACTTACAATTGTTTTTTTCAAGTAGATCGATCCAAAACTGTTTGCTGCTTTCGCGCTTGTCACCACCATAGCGTAGTTGATCTTCTTCAAATGGAATGCGATCATTCATTACAATATACATATCCGATTTTCTGCGATCAAATAGCGATTGGCAATCTTGTAGATCCTTTGGCTGACGGATAGCACCACCATAGATATGATAGTAACCGATGGTACTTAAAAGGTCGGTGTCTTGGAAAATCCACGGCCTGTTCTGAACGCCTGCAGCAGCGCCTTGAAGTGCTGCTTGTCCGTGCACAATATCATACATACGATCGTCGGTTGTTTCAACACCAACAGTTTCAAGATATTCACGAGCCCATTCTGGAACAAATGTGCCGTTCATGTCTCGTGCAAGACGTTTAGCCATAGTGGTTTTTCCACAGCTTTCCTGTCCGAAGAGCGTTACAGTCTTACGAATATATGGTTGAAATTCTGGCATAATATCTGCAAATCGTGTTAGCAAGTCTTTGCGAACAGCAGTGCCTTTAATATTCAACATATCTCTATATCTATTAAATGGCATGAATTTACAACCAAGAATACGAGCCATGTCAATACCATAGAGTTCGCTCGCAACAAAAATATCATCATGCCCGACTGATCCAACAAGGCTTATGACAACATCACGCCAATATTCCCAAAAACTTTCAGGCATTTCCTCTGGACTTTGTGGTGCATGTTTGTGATATTTGTGAATGTTGAACTCTTGTGTTTCCGGGAACGCATTGATAAAAGCTTCAATTCGTTCTCGAATAAAGGGTTCGTTTGGTTGAGTACCAACAATAATATGAGCTTCACCACCTTTAATGTAAGCTAATTGCCGACAAAATTCAACTAGAGCTTTATGTCCAATTGTAGGAACCAAAGCAGTCATAAGTGTGATTACTTTTATCATATTACAGCACCATGGTCATTTGAATAGAATTTGTTGTGCATACTATGCTTCCACATTCTACGGGCAATGAAAGTATTGATGAGGAAAAATACGTACTGAAAAGCAACTAGTGTTAGACCACTATGCAAGAAGAATGGAATAGATACAATGTTAATACCTGCCCAAACTGTCCAAGTCTCAATCTTTTTGTTGTCAAGCATAAACTGAGCAATACCACTAGCTACGGCAAGACCTACATCGATTGGGTTTAGCACACCAATTCCTTCCGGATTGAACATTACGTTTGCACCTAAGAAGAGCCCAAGAATTGCAAGTCCAAGTGCGGCGTATCCACTATACCAAACTAGAGGAATAGTTGTAACTGGTCTCGTGTCGTTATCATTTCCCCAACGGAACCAGCCGTAAATCAGGCTAAACACAAGATAAATGTTAAATATAGATAGGGCTAACATCCCCCACTGATAAAATAACACAGAATATAGCGCGGTTGTCATGATACCAACTGGATAATTCCAACGACTTTGACGGGTGCAAAGCCAAGTGCAACTATAACTTGTGAATACAGCTAAGACTTCAAGCCAGTTAAGTTCGGTAATCCAACCCAAGTATAAGCCAATCACATAACTAAGCGCCGTAAGAAATACGGCGATGCTAAGCGATTCAAAAATATATTTTTTAGTCATGTGCAAAAACTCCTTTTGCTTGTTACAGAGTCCTCACTGGACTCTGTTTATTTCTATATCATACGTTCAACAAGATGTCAATTGTTATTTTGTTTATTGTTAAAAACGCATGTACCGCCCCATGTGTTTCTCCACTCACCTCCAGCTGAGATACAAGCTATTCGTATTTCTGCTAATGCTTTTGCATTAATTGCTTCGCAATACGCCATAGGTAACACGAAAACTGCTAGCGCGAGTATATTTTTCCAGTTCCAGTTCATGTTTATCTCCGCTAATTGTTTGTTGGTTTTGGTTTGATTATTAGATCATCCGCGATATTATCGAGTTTCAAAGAAACAATGTTCTGAATATCATTGATCATCTTTTGTCCAGATTCGCTTGTAACGATTGTGCTAGCACTTTCGGATGCGATGATCAGGTAAACGGTATTTTGAGATGGAAACAGTAATCCAAGCGTAGAGATAAGGAACACCCATGACGCAATGTTACGAATGCGCGGGCCGTTCTCTACGAACATATCTGGCATATCATTTTTATTGGAAGTCATAATGGCAAGTGTTAAAGATACGCTAACAATAGCAGACAGAATCATCATAACAAACGCAAATGAGCTGATGTTAGTTGAAATTTCTGCAAAATATAGGAGCCAAGATAATGAGTTCACAATTTAGTACCTTTCTCAGTAAGAGTGTTGCCAAACAAATCGACGATAAAAATGTAGTCAAATCCTTCATCAAGTTCAGGCTCGACATACGAATTCGCCATTGATTGGATGATGTGATGAGGAATGGCCTTTCCTTCGCGAGAAGAAAGGCGCCGTTCGAGTTCGACCCATTCTTCAGGAGTACGAGGAGGAGCAACGCACCAACATACCTTACGGTACGACTTCGGGAACTTCGACAAGATGCCTTTACGCTTCTTCGAAGACATGTTGGTCTGATCCCAAACTACATGAAGGTTATCTTCAATAGCATACGTGAGAAAATTATTCATGTTCTCAGTTGCTTCTTTGATGATATCACCGAAGATTTGGTCATAAGTTTTGCTTTGCGCAGATGCTACATTCTCAATGTAGTTATCAGTACTGTAAATAAACACACCATCGGGATTGTCCCCAAACGTGTTGTTTACGAAGGTCGATTTACCAGAACCAGGCAAACCAACAAGAACTTCAACTTTCGACATTTTAGCTCCAATCCATATCAATTTCTTGCGACTCTTGACCGGAAGAAACAACTTCTCCGCTCAGAAGAATAGATCCAGGGCCATTCCAAGTCCAATTTGTACCAGTGCGCCAGACGTTCTTTTTGGCCAGACCAATATTGCGAAAATCGCCGATACAAAGATCAAAGGAACAGAAGCTGGCATCGTTCACTTCAACAACCTCGCCAGCTTTCAGCCTTTCAATGGTTTCTTCGAGAAGCTTCTTGCGATGATCATCAGTAAGGGACTTCATTTCAACACCACCGTAAACTCGAATGCATTTCCACCAAAAGAATCAAGCCGAGGTGTAAAAAGACCACCATCTAAACTAGAATCTTCAACATATACAGGAGTTGTTTTTGGATCTTTTTCGTTGTTTTCGCATTCTTCGAGAAGTTTGTTGATGAGTTCTTGAACTGTCATGATAACCTCTTTTGCTCTCCAGTTAGATATAATCCAGCCATCAGGCAATGTCAATAGTTATTTTTGTTCTAGCACAATTATGCTAGAACATTTGTTTCGTGATTGTTGCCCTGCATCCAATGCTCGCTAGTTGCAACATGATTTGCTCTCACGAACTTTGCAACGCTTTCTTTGAAATTCTTGTATGAAAACACATCTGCAAGACGAACGACATACCCTTCATGGTTTGCACTATCACTTTCAGAGTGTAGCGATTTGATCTTAGCTTCATCCCAGATGCCATCATACAACACCGGAACTGTTTTCATATCAAGAAGAGCAAACCATTCAACGGTTTCATCCCAGCTCAAACACTCGTTATCTTTGTTCCAAATGCTGAAACCAAGCAAGTAGCTTTCGAGGTTTTCGTACTTGATCGAATGTACTGCATACAGGTTTTCTGCGCAGATACGCCAACCAGTTGGAAGTTCAGACGCACGCTGCATCCAGTAATTCTTGGCCCAGTCACGAGTATAGTGATTGCGCCCATCAATCGAACGAGCGTGACAGTGTGTCTGATAACCCGAGAAGTTTTCACCGTCCATCTTACGAGTTACGATTACTCGACGACCTTCAAACACAGAAGCACTTTTCATCGTACGATCATCTTCAGTTTTACCGAGAGACCATGGCAAATGATACGTACGCGGATATTTCACGCTTTCTTCATATGATTTTGTCATGATATACCTCTAGTCTTCTTACTAGTTAGATATAATCAAACCATCAGGCAATGTCAATAGTCATTATTCATAATGTCCAGTTTCCCGCAGGAACGCGTTAACTTCCTCAATAGCGGCATTATCGAATGATTGTTTATCTTCATCGCTATCTGTCTCGTTGAGTTTTTCATTCTCTTCTGTTTCAATTTTTGCCTTCTTCGCCTCAAGGCGCCTAACGACTTCTTCTCCATCCATCCAAAGGTCTTTGTTATTCAAAACAGATTTGATTTCATCTTCGGTAAGAAATCCTTCATATACGTTACGAAGAAGCTTTTCTGACCAGACACGCTCGTGTTGAAGCTGATCGAGCATTTCTCCGCCTTTGCCTGTTACGCCTCCAGAATAGTTGTGTATCATTATCATAGAGTGTTCCGATACCTCAAACTGATCTGCACAGAGGAAGATGATTGTTGCAGCTGACATGCAAGCACCTTCGACTGACACGATTACAGTTGCATTCGTTTCGCTAAGGACTCTCATAAATTGAATAGCAGTAAAAAGATCACCGCCGTAAGAATTGATGAAAATTCGAATAACGTCGTTTTCACTTGAATGGCGAATAATATCAAACCACTCAATATATTCGTCAGCCGACTCAATTTCACCACACAAATAGAACTCGTGAACATTAATTGCTGGACGAGATACGTAACGTTCTTGTTGCTTATTCTTTTGTTGGAACAAATCCATTATGTCCATTGATTTCATTTTGTTTTGCATATTATTTCCTTGACATAATTTATAATTGTAGTATAATGACTATAAGGTCTTTAGTATTATTGATCTTAAAGGTTTAACCATTCCTTTGTCAGTAAGACATTTGACGGTACGTCAAACTGCTTTAGCAGAGAGTAAATCTGCTCCCGAGAATAACCAGCTAATCCAGTTCCTATTGGTGTGAGCATAAAGGTGTCTTTCGAGTTATATTTAGCATATGCAATAAAGTCACTGATGTGATGATTGATCACATCTAGACTTAAAGTCTTAAGATTTGAGTCCTTCGTTGGAATCGCATATGAATTCCCCTGCCGCCCAATACCCTGACCGTAAATAGCACCATAAAATTGTTTAGCATATAGCGCAGCGCCTTTTCCGTGGCGACCAGCAAGATTACTGCCGAAAACGAATACTATGCTCATATTGATATACCGCCTCATCAGCAAATTCGATTAAATCATTCGGTAGTTGTGGTGAGTATACTCGTTGTTTCCAATAGCCGTGACCATCTCCATCTATCACGTATGTCTTTGGTTTCATCGAAAAGAAAAAGCGATTCCACAATGGAATACGTTCTTCTATTCGAAGAGAATACTCGAAATTGCGCACGGTTATGTAAACTAGTTTATACTTCATGATTTATTTATAAACTATAAAATATTAACTCGAGCGTTTTATATTTTTATCAATCATTTTATTCTTGTAAATCTCCGCTTCTTCTAATGTAAGAAAAAACTTAGAAGAAGAGTTGCCGCTGTCCCCAATCTCAGTATCGTAAATAAAAGCAGTTTCTTTACCATCAGACAAAATATAAATATCCAGTAAATCATATTCGCTGATGGTATCGTTATCATTAGCGTTATTAATTCTTACTTCACCATCTACTACTTTAAGAATTCTTCCAATTATTCTATATTCTAGAATACTCGAAATTGTGCCTTCTGTAATATATCTATGCCATTGAATTCCATCTATAACAGTGGTTATGCGGTCATAACCGGATGGCTTAACTTCTACTCTGTAAATTGTTGATCCTAGTTCTAGACTCATTCGTTATAATCTCCTGTTAACCACGTAACGTCATCGAGATAATCCAAATATATATTTGGATCATTTTCCTTACCATATGCCACAACAATAGGCCCACCGTGATCGCTGCCAATAAACATCGTATGAAAGACAAGATCTTCGGCTTCTTTAAGCCTATCGAAGATGGGTTCAAGTTCTAAAAATATACGATTAACGTCTTCTTTAATCGGAATATTATTCGATACCCACGTGACAGGAAATTTCATCATCAACCCCTTAATTATTTAGATTTGAATATATATCACTTTGAGTAATATGTCAATTAGAAATCACACGAACTGGAATGCCCTCTTTTCGTGCCAAATCAATCATCATTTTTGTACCAGGTCCTCCTGGAAATGCAATTACAGCATGAGGGTTTCCGTCTTCAAGCATTTGTTTATTTCGAATGAATCCTGCTGATTTTCCATAGGTTTTCCAATCTGCTGGATAGCCCCTTACTTCTAATCCATTTTCTTCTGCCCACTCTCGAGCAAAGAGATCAGCGCCTCTTTGTTCTCCTTCGATAACAACGATAGGTCTAGTGATTGCGATCCGAACAAGATCAAGGGTGTGCCAGATGTTGTCGATTTCTGGTTGGTATTTTTCTTTCTTGCCCGTTTCGGCGATGGTTCGATATCCGTACTCTCTTCCGCCGCAAACAAGAATTCTAAATTCGTCATTGTCTAAACTCATCTCTTAGTTTTCCATCAAGTATAAGTGTATTGCTTGGTATTACAATACCACATCCATCGCAATATGTTAAGAGTATTTCAAATGAAAACATTCCTTCATAGAGAATTCTCTTTGTTCTTTGCTTCTTGCCATTTTCACAACACTTCATGAAAAGTTAACATGTGGTCTGTTTACAACATGTTGCATCAGAACATCATTCCAAAGTTTTTAAGATCTAGGTTAAGGTTATTGGTAACTCTCTCAACAAGGAGTTTAGCTTCAACCCCTCCGCGTTCAATCGCGAACGTAAAGACGTTCGCGGTAGAATCAAAACTTACCAACTTACCAGGATCATACTGAATATATGATCCATCACTATCGTCAACGGTCTCACAAAAGTTTCTTTCGAGGCTTTCATAGAGTTTCTTATTATTGGTAAACAGGTCCTTCAATTCATCTTCGATGTAGATGACATATTCAAAAGTATTCGGAGAAAATCCTTTGTAGTTCTTCTCTAGCACCTTAACATAGTCACCATACACAAACTTTATCACGTATGACTCTGAGGCCTTATTTTCTGGAATGATGTTGAGATACTCAAGTACTTCCTGAAGAGACTCTCCATAGCGATTCATCTCTTCAACGGCGGCGGCAAGCATGTCAAAATTGAAGAACGAAAAGATGCTCGTATATTTGAGCACTGATTCAGTTTGTGTCTTGTCAATGAGGTTGTCATTGCAATACTCTTCAATGAATTGTTTGTCAAGCGTATCAAACTTAAATGAATAGTAAATACGCCCTGGCCGGTTTTTCAGAAAGGATGATACAGAATGAGAGTCATTTGTAGTCAAAACAAAAAGCTTCTTCGTTGGATATACGCCATCGAACAATGTCAGAATTTTGTTTTGAGTCTCCCAGTTATAAACCTTTTCGAACTCATCGAAGATCAGAATCGCTGGTACGCTGATGCTCTGAATAAAGGCATTAAATTCATCACCGCAGAATGGTTGGTTGATGACGATAGATGCAATACCTTCTTTTTGTGCTAGATGTGACAACACTTTGGCCAAAAGTGTTTTACCACTACCCTTTACACCGTCAAGATGAACGCCTGTAGAGAGTGGCCGATTCTTAAACGTAGAAAGAACCCGCTCCGCTTTCTTAATGGTATCGCCATACAGCTTCTTTGGCATGACAAAGTCATCGACCGGCTCGAGATAATACTCACCGGTCATCTTGTTTTGTTTAACTGTGAAGTTTTTTGCCGGAAGTGTTTCACAGATCTCAACATCTTGTTCAGACATAAGTCGATATGTACTTCCAAATCGCATCACATGAGTCATATTGTAGTTATCCTCTTTGTTTAAGATAGTTGTTCAGCAAACCTTCGATATTGGCTTTACCTATTGGATTTTGACTATGCACATAGAACGAAAAATTTGGAGAAAAGGTATAGAT
>Ga0164293_10000917_pt1 | contig 24586 bp, 23 predicted proteins | sample GEODES118metaG_FD_111487 | JGI IMG/M metagenome (GOLD analysis project Ga0164293, IMG submission 111487) | Eutrophic lake water microbial communities from Lake Mendota, Wisconsin, USA - GEODES118 metaG | ecosystem: Environmental > Aquatic > Freshwater > Lake | place: USA: Lake Mendota...
GTGATGAACACCTTCGGGTCCCAGCCAGCGTTTGCGGCCTTGGCATTTGCCACTTCCTTCATGAAGGTTGGGCACTGCGAACCAAGTGGCACTGCAATGATCGCCTCGGCACCAGATGCTGCAAGTGCATTCAGCTGAGCGGTCGGAGGTGCAGTTTCGGTTGGTTCAATGGTCTGCTCTTCAACAATCTCAATTCCGTACTCAGCGGCAACTTCCTTCAGAGTGTCTGCGTATGCCAGACCAAATTCAGTGTTCACGTGGTAGAGACCCACGGTTACACCTTCTGGGAACAGTTCCGCCAACTGCTTCGCGTACACCTTGGTCTCTACGTCGTAAGGCGCGAGCTGTGGCGTGGTCCACGGGTAGTTCTCGGCATCCTTAAACGAAGGTGAACCTGATAGCACCTGGATCTGTGGCACACACTCTTCATTCAGAGTGTCGCGTACCGCGAGGTTGCCATCGGTACCAACGATTCCAGTGAATGCCTGAACGCCACCGTCGAGAAGATCGTTCACTGCAGTCGGAGTGAGGTCCTTGTTGTACTGATCGTCACCGATCTCGAGTTCAAGGGTTACACCAGGAATGAGGTTGTTCTCGTTGGCGTAATCGACATACGCCTTCATACCTTCAGCAACTGGCGCAAATGCGAGAGCTGCGGTGCCACCAGACAATGGAACAACTGTTCCAACTTTGAGCGTGCCCGAGATTGGCGCAACGGCTGCATCTGGATCAGCACAATCTTCTGTGCTCACGGCCCATGCACCTGACGGTGCTTCCGTGGTCTCAGTGGTTTCGGATGCGGTGGTATCGCTACCACCACCGTCGTCGCTGTCACTGCAAGCGGCGAACAAAAGCGCCCCTGCGGCAAAAACTGACACGAGTCGAATACGTCGGCTAGTCATTTTCCCTCCATTGTCTGTGCCCCATTGCAATCAGACTGCTCAATACGCTACCCGCGAGCACTTGAATTGGCTAGCCAGGTCATTTAATAACGGCAACGCGTCGGGCCAGCCTGCGAACAAGCCCGAAAACGCCGTCAGGTGCCACAAACATGAGGACAATGAGCGCCACGCTAAGGATGATGGAAGCCGGCGAGACTGCCGACCAATCAAATAGCCACCCAATTAATCCGTCACCGGAAGCACTTGCGGTACGCGTGTAGTTGTCCACCCAGACATAGACCAGAGCGCCGATGATTGGCCCAGTAATTGTTGCCGCACCACCCACCACCATGACCACCAAGAAAACAATTGAGCCAATCAATGTGAGATTTGCACCATCAGCCGTAACCACACCCGTGCGGGCAACCGACAACGACCCCGCCAATGACGTGAGGGCCGCTGATACACCAAACACGAGTGTCTTAGTGGTCGCGAGATTCACTCCCATGACCTCGGCGCCAATTTCATTATCCCGAATCGCAATTAGTGCGCGCCCCATTCGACTCTTCACAATCCCGCGACAAACAAGAACCGTGATGATGACCAACATGATCGCGTACCAATAGAAAAACACCGTACGGTCATCTCGACCCTTGAGTTCGCCAAGAAATGGCAATGACGGCAACTCTTCGTAACGAATACCGCTGATGCCGCGGGCGCCATTCGTGAGCCATTCAAGTTTGGGCCACTTCATCATCGTGGGAAACAGCACGGCCACTGCAAGCGTGACCAATGCGAGATAGATACCTTTGATACGCAATGCCGGCAGAGCCACGATGAACCCAAAAATAAAAGCGAGTAATGCACCAAAGATCATCGACCATCCATGACCCCAGCCGTACTTGCTAACAAGCACGCCAGTGGCATATGAACCGATACCAAAAAATGCGCTGTGGCCAATTGAAATCAATCCCGTATAGCCAATTACTAAATTCAAAGCCGAAGCCGCGATAACTAACGCAAGAGCGTTGGTCATTGAGTCGATGTTGCCGGTGGTCATCTTGGTTGGAACCCACAACACGGCGATAGCAACAAGTAGTACTCCAAGCACTCGAATCGCGATGTGCTGAGGACTGTTGCGCTTGATGGTTACAAGAGCCATGGCTACACCCGTGACACTTTCTGCTCACCAAACAATCCGGTCGGCCTGACGAGTAGAACACCAAGAATGATCAAAAGCGCAACACCGAGTCGCATTTCTTGACCAATCCACTTTGGCGCGTAGCCCGCCGCCATGTTCTCAACCACGCCAATAGTCAACCCAGCGATCACGGCTCCTCCGAGCGAATCAAAACCACCCAAAGTTGCAGCAGCAGATGCATAAACGAAATAGGAGAACATGAGCCCAGGCACAACTTCACCGGTCGTTCCCGCCACCATCGTTCCCGCTAGTGCGCCAATTGCTGCGGCAAGGCCCCAAGATGCGGCCAAAACACGGCCTGTGTTTACGCCAACAAGACGCGCCGAGTCAGCGTTGCTCGCCACGGCCCTCATGGCCAACCCGAAACGGGTCTTGTTGAACAGCGCGAACAACAAGCCAGTCACCACAAGCCCAACAACCAAAATGCCAATTGATTGGTAACGCCACGACGCACCAAAAATTCTCTGGAAATCCTCGGGCTCATTGGGGAACAAGCTGGGCATGGTTTCTTGTGGTGGCGCTCCCCAGATCGCACCGGCAAGAGAGTTCAGCCCGAGAAACAATCCGATTGCGACCACAAACACCGCAAATTGCGAACGCTTTGCAACTGGCCGAATAAGTGTGGTCTCAACCGTGGCGCCCCCGAGATAGCCGATGAGCATTCCGCATATCGCAGCGAGCCAAAGTGGCATTCCCCAGTCGTTGAGTTTCCACACCAGGAATGTGCAGAACATCGACATCTCGCCTTGTGCGAAGTTGAGGTATCCGGTTCCGCGGTACACGACCACCAAGCAAAGTGCGAGCAGAGAATAAATCGCACCACTCGACAATCCATCAAAGAGGTATTGGAAGAAACGTGACATGTCAGTGCCCCAGATACGACTTTCTAACCGCGTCGTTGTTCATGTACTCATCAGGCGTTCCACTGCTCACAATTTCACCTGTTTCAAGGAGGTACACGCGCGATGCAATTTCAAGAGCGAGGTTGGCGTTTTGCTCCACCAACAGCACAGAAAGACCCGTTTCAGCATTGAGTCTCTGTAGGACTTCAAACAACTCACGTGTCACAAGCGGAGCTAGACCAAGGCTTGGCTCATCACAGAGAAGCAATTTGGGCCTTGACATCAACGCACGAGCAATCGCCAACATCTGCTGTTCCCCACCAGACAAACTTCCAGCTCGTTGCAGTCGACGTTCTTGCAGGCGTGGAAACACTCCGTACCAATAATCGATATCGGCAGCGAATGAGTCGCGCCGAGAATGCGCGCCAATACGCAGATTCTCCTCAACAGTGAGTTCAGGGAACGTGCCACGGCCCTGTGGCACATGGGCGATACCGCGTGCGGTCACCTTGTGGGCGGACAGATGTGCGATGTCATCAGCGAGGAAATCAACCACACCGGTACGTGGGATCATTCCTGAGATCGCACGCATCATCGTGGTCTTCCCAGCTCCATTCGCGCCGAGCACCACAACGATCTCACCAGCGTCAACATTGATGTTCACTCCGTGAAGAACTTCAATAAGTCCATAGCCCGCACGCAGGTCGTGAGTACGCAAGATCTCGCTCATGCGTCGGTTCCCAGATAGGCGCGAATGACTTCAGGGTTATCTCGCACTTCCGCAGGAGTCCCCTCGGCGATTTTGCGCCCAAACTCCATGACAACGATCTTGTCGGAAACCTTCATCACCATCGACATGTGATGCTCCACCAAAAGCATCGTCAGGTTAAATTCACTGCGCACGCGTACAAGTGTGTCGGCGAGCTCGTCAACCTCAGAGTGTGTGAGACCCGACGCCGGTTCGTCCAGCAATACAAATTTCGGTTTGGCGGCGAGTGCGCGAGCTATCTCTACCCGCTTTAGGGTTCCAAATGGAAGCCCGGCTGCAGGGTGTGCTGCAAGTTGTGCGAGACCAAACGCTTCGAGGAGGGCCATTGATGTTTCGCGGAGTTGTCGATCCTCGCGACGCACTCCAAACCGGGTAATCGCCCTAACAAAACCAACGCGACCTTTACTGTGCGCTCCAACCATCACATTCTCAAGCAATGACATCGATGGAAATAGCGCAAGGTTCTGAAAAGTGCGGCCGATACCCAGCTTGGCGATGTCGTGAGCTTCTACGCCGAGCAGATCAACACCATCAAAGGTGACAGAGCCTTGTGTTGGTTCGTAAATGCGGCTGAGAACATTGAATACGGTTGTTTTGCCTGCGCCGTTGGGGCCGATCAACCCGCAGATGTCACCCTGTTGCACATTGAAGGTGAGCCCAGACAGAGCGACAATGCCACCAAACTCGACTGTGACGCCGTCAACTTTCAGCAGGTCCATCAGCGATCCCTCTCACAACGCCCGAAACGCTAGCAGTCGTAGCCAGATGAATCTCCAGAATGGTCGCTATGCAAGTATTGAAACGTGCCTGAGATAGATGCAAAGCGTGCCGAAGCCGCTGTCAGGGAATTACTGATTGCCGTTGGTGAAGATCCAGACCGCGAAGGACTCCTCGATACTCCATCACGTGTAACGCGGATGTGGTCTGAGTTGCTGAGCGGTATGTCTGACGACCCAAGCCGTCATCTTGAGCGAACCTTTGAGATTGACCACGATGAGATGGTCATGGTTCGCGACATTGAATTCACTTCAATGTGCGAGCACCACATGCTTCCATTCAGTGGAGTCGCACACATTGCGTATCTGCCCGGAGCAACGGGGAGATTTACAGGGCTATCGAAACTCGCACGGTTGGTTGAGGGATATGCCCGCCGACTTCAGGTACAAGAGCGGATCACAAGTCAGCTCGCTGATGCCATGGACAAGATGTTGAAACCGTCGGGCGTTCTCGTAGTTGTTGAAGCAGAACACACATGTATGGGGATTCGTGGAGTGCGTAAGCCGCACACGCGCACAGTGACTTCTGCAGTGCGCGGTATCTATCGCACGGATCCCGTGGCGCGCGCTGAGGCCATGGCGTTTGTAAATCGCTCCAACTGATTCCGATCACACCATGGGCTTCCCCCACCCCACAATTGATGTTCCCGGTATTCATCCGGCGATCGCTGCAGAGATTGAATCGACTCGAATTCCGACCAACGCTTCGGCTGAACTCATATCAGCATTGCGTGGCAACGATTGTGAGCCAGGTCATATCTGTGCAACGGCTTGGGTATATGACTCCGAGCTAACACGGCTCGTGCTTCTTCACCATCCACGTTTGGGCTGGTGCAACCCTGGTGGCCATGTCGAGATTGGTGAAACCACACGTGACGCAGCAACGCGTGAGTTGTTCGAAGAATCTGGACTCAATCTGTCACCCGCCACCGACTCAGTAATGATCGTCCATCCTGCAATGTCAACCCATCCCGAGCCACACATGCACTGGAACGTTGCATGGGCGTACTTTGCTGACACCAATCTCCCACTCGTCGGCGAAGAAGGCACGGTGGTGCGCTGGTTTGACCTGAATTCACTGCCCGAAGGTGTTGCGGATCTCGCACCTACCGCAGCTTTGATTCGTTCGAATCTTCTCGGAATGTGAGTAACTAGTTAGTGGGAATAGTCCCGAGTCGACCGGCCTGGTAGTCCTCAAATGCCTGGCGAATTTCAGCTTCGGTATTCATCACAAACGGCCCGTACTGCACCACTGGCTCACCAATTGGTTGACCACCGAGCAACAAAAACTCAGCTTTACCGGTATCCCATGGATTAGTTGGTTGGGTGTCATCAGCTTGAATCGCGATGTGATCTCCCGCACCCAACAAAGCAACATGGTGCGCCGGCAGGACTCTGCGTTCAGCACCAACGGTGGCGGTGCCAGTAAGCATGTAGATCATTGAATTGAAATTGCGGTTCCATGGAATTCGTGCCTGCGCACCTGGCGCCAACGAAACGTGGACAATTGAAATCGGTGTGTGGGTAGAGCCCGGACCTTTGATACCACCGGCCTCACCCGCAATAACTCGAACAAGCGCTCCGCCATCGTGACTGGTTGCCAATTCGAGTTCCGTTGCCAGTAGAGGCTGATAGCGCGGCGGCGAAAATTTCAGCGAACTTGGCAGATTGACCCAAAGCTGAATTCCGTGCTGCCAACCCCCCTCTTTCAAGATTCGCTCGGTTGGCATCTCGTCGTGCAACACGCCAGCGCCAGCCGTCATCCACTGCGTATCACCACTGCCAATCACACCACCACCACCGTGTGAATCATGATGTGCAACTTCGCCATCGATCACATAAGTCACGGTCTCAAACCCACGGTGCGGATGCCATGGCGCACCCTGAGTTTCAAATGGTCCATTCAGCACGGGGCCGAGTTGGTCAAGCATCAAAAATGGATCGATGTCGGCAAATGTCAATCCGGCAAATCCTCGATACACGGGAAACCCCGCTCCCTCGACACCGCGCCGACCTGGAGTGATCTTCACTACGGGCCGCTCGCGTGACACTGCGGTATCCGGCTCGGTCATGCGTGGAAGAACGAGAGTGTCGTCGATGTTGATTGCTGGCATTTTGACTCCTTGACCGATGAATACAACAAGTGCACGGCAAGTTTTGTTCCTACAACCTCCTAACATCGGTCTCGCATCGTGTGATTCGGGGGAACATGGATCGACAATCAGACCTAGCAACGCTTCGTCAGCGTTGGTATGACATGGGCTTCTATGGATCTCGCACACTCAGCCAGGAAATGCTCGCAGGCGCTGAGAAACACTCCGACGTGAGGATGGTTTTTCACAGCGACGAGAACCCCCGCGAAGCAACCCTTGGAGAAATGGCCGACCTAAGCCGGCGCTTGGCCACCGGTCTGCGCGCGCTGGGACTCAAAGCGGGAGACGTAATTGGTGTCCAGGTTCCGAACTGGCTCGAGGGTGTGGTCACCTACCAAGCGGCAATGCACCTTGGGTTAGTCATCGTTCCCATCATTCATATATACGGAGCTGCAGAAGTTGGTTTTATTCTGCGCCAATCTGGCGCCAAGGCTCTCGTAGCGCCAGCTGCATGGCGCAACATCAACTACGAAGAGCGCATCAACGAGGTTCGGGAGTCCACCGACATCGAGCATGTGATCATCATTGGCGATGATTCCGGGCGAATCGGAGTGCCATGGTCGTCACTCGTTACAGATACCCCGATTGATCCACACGTGGGAGACCCGGACCAAGTGTGTGTAATCGTCTACACATCTGGCACTACAGCCGAGCCAAAAGGTGTGCAACACACCCACAACACACTCCTTGCCGAAATTAAATCAATCGAAGCTTTTCTCTACACAGCAGGAAGATCTGTGGCATTAGCTGCTTTCCCCGCCGGCCATATTGCGGGTGTTCTTTCGCAGTTGAGAATGTTCGTATTTGGCGTGAACACGATTCTCATGGATCAATGGAACGCGGATGACGCTGCGATGCTCGTGGAGAAGTACGGCGTGACTAATACTGCCGGCGCACCAATTTTTCTTCGCACGCTGATGGATTCAGCCAGGGCGCGTGGACACGACATTAAATCCATCCGCAATTACATGGTCGGCGCTGCAAGTGTGCCACCCGCGCTCGTTGAAGAGAGTCACAACCGCGGCCTATTTGTTTATCGCGCATACGGATCGAGTGAGCACCCAGTTGTCACAACAGGCACGCCGGATGACCCCTTGGACAAGCGGATGCACACTGATGGCCGACTCACGCCAGGCAATGAAGTGCGATTTGTAGATGATGATTACAACGATGTGCCTTCAGGTGCCGAGGGTGAGATTGCAGTTCGTGGACCAGAGCAGTTCATCGGATATCGGGATTCCGCTCTCGATGCGGTCTCGTTCTTGCCTGGGGGTTGGTTCTTGACCGGCGATATCGGTCGTATTGATGCAGATGGTTACTTGACAATCACCGATCGCAAGAAAGACGTGATCATTCGCGGCGGTGAAAACATCGCGTCCAAAGAAGTAGAGGACATCCTCGCGCGCCATCCATCGGTAGCCGAGGCTGCAGTGGTTGGTATGCCTGATGATAAGTACGGCGAGCGAGTTTGTGCATTTGTGGTTCTACGACCAGGTGGCAGTCTCAACCTTGATGACGTTCAGAGCCATTTCGTGGCCGAGAAGGTGGCCCGCCAGAAAACTCCAGAACGGATAATCGTGGTTCCTGATTTCCCCCGTGCGATGAGTGGCAAAGTGAAGAAGTTCGAGCTTCGCGCACAGCTCAAGAATGAATTTCGGTAACTGGATTTAATGCTCCGGTTGGTAGACGCCTCGCGGTAGCGCCCGATAGCGTCCCTAAGCAACTACTCCAACCAGCAGGGGGAAACATGCTCAGGTCCGATGTTCAGATCATTTCGGTTGATGACCACGTAATCGAAACACCAAACGTGTGGCAAGACCGAGTAGCGGCAAAGTACAAAGATGCAGCACCAAAGATGCACACCGACGATCAGGGTCGGGACTACTGGGTGTTCGAGAGCCGGCCGTATTTCAACATTGGCTTGAACGCAGTTGTCGGCAAGCCACGCGAAAAGTGGGGCCTTGATCCCACTGCTCTGTCCGATATGCGCCCGGGTTGTTACGACATCAAAGAGCGGCTCCGCGACATGGATGAAGACGGAATCTGGGCTGGGCTCAACTTCCCATCCTTCCCCGGATTTGCCGGCAGCACCTTCTTCAACGCCACTGATAAAGAACTCTCACTCGTGTGCATTCAGGCTTGGAATGATTGGCACTTGGAAGAGTGGTGCGGCGCTGCACCCGAGCGTCAGATTCCGATGGCGATTGTTCCTTACTGGGACATCGCAGCATCCGCCGCCGAAGTTCGCCGCGTAGCAGCAAATGGCTCGCGCACAATTTCATTCTGCGAAGCACCGCACGCTGTTGGCATGCCATCAATTCACGATGCGGCTTGGGATCCATTCTGGGCAGCCATCAATGAGACCGGTCTTCCCGTGTCGATGCACTTCGGTTCCGGTGGAGCGCCAAACGTTGCTCCCGGTGGTCCATTCACCGCAACTATCGCCCAGTACGGCCTCAACTCCCTGCAGTGCTGTATCGAACTCGTGAACTCTCGCATCTTCGAGAAGTTCCCGAACGTTAAGTTCGCTCTCTCTGAAGGCGGCATCGGCTGGATGCCTTGGATGCTTGAGCGTTGTGACTACACCTGGGAGCGCCACAAGATCTACACGGGCATGGCTGATGCGAAGAAGCCATCTGAGATCTTCCGCGAGCACATCTACGGTTGCTTTATTGCTGACGACGCCGGCATCAGAAACATTGACCTCATCGGCGAAGACAACGTGATGTTTGAATCCGACTATCCGCATTCGGATAGCAACTGGCCAAACGCACGCAAGATGCTCGAAGAGTCCCTTGCGAACACGCCAGACCACATCGCGCGCAAGATCGCCGAAGACAACGCGCGGCGACTCTTCAACTTCCCGCGCAAGTAGTCGTTTGACTCACGCCGCCAATGATGGCGGGATACATGAAATCCCGTTGCACGAGGTTTCTGGTCGCATGTGGTTATGCGGCAAGCACCACATTGGGCCAGATGTTCATGGTGTTCGTGCTCGAACCGACAACGCCACGGTTGTGTGTCTCGTCCAACGTTCGGAGTTAACCGACCGATACGACGACTACATCGGCTGGCTTGATCAAAACCGCAATGATGCGGCCATTTGGTTCCCCGTGCACGATCTGAGTGCTCCCGGCGTGAATCACGCTGCAGAGCTGTTTTCGGAGATCGGAAATCGATTGCGTGAAGGTGAGAACTTTGTCATTCACTGCGCCGCGGGCATTGGGCGCGCTGGCACCACTGCAGTGGGGGTTCTCATGATCCTTGGTATTTCTGCTGAAGAGGCAGTTGCCCACGTGCGCGCCCACCGACCAATGGCGGGGCCTGAAGCCGGAGCCCAAAACGACCTCATACGTGATCTCGAAGCCATGATTGCTCGGGGCGAAATAGTGTGAGTGAATGACCGAACACGCAAGGCGCACCGAGAAAAACGGTGTCATCACAATCACCTTTGACAGACAAGACAAACTGAACGCCACATCACGCGAGATGCTTGAGGTTCTTGAACGCGCGATTTACGACCTGCGCGACGATGATGCCCATCGCGTTCTTGTCATTACAGCTGTAGGCAAATTCTTTACTTCCGGGATGGACATCGGCACCATGGGTGGTGAGCGAGGTGTCGGTACCGATGGCGTGAAGCGTGGATCCAATATGCGCCGCGACTATCGCCTCCAAGGTCGACACGATGTTTGGGATGAAATTGAACGCGTTGAAAAGCCGGTAATCCTCGCAGCACAAGGGCCTTGTATCGGCATCGGCATGGAAATTGCCTCATCATGTGATTTTCGTTTTGCATCTGAACGCACTTGGTTCAGCCTTCCTGAAATTCAGAACCTCGCGGTGATCGCTGGGTCGGGTGGAATTTCGCGACTCACACGAATTGTCGGACCACATTGGTCAAAGTGGTTCTCAATGGCTGGCGAAAGGGTGAACGCTGAAGATGCACGCATGATGGGTTTTGTCCACCAGATAATTCCTGAGCCTGAATTCCATGACCGCGTTCAGCAGTTTGCCGAAAAGTTGGCTGGTTTCCCGGGCGAAGCTGTGGGTATCGCGAAGATTCTCATTGATTCAGTGCCGGGTTCGGACCGTAGGGCGGCCCGCGACTGGGATCGACTCGCCCAGAACTTGATGTTTGACTCCCCCGATCACGCAACCAAAGTCAACGAGTTCATGAACAAGAGCAAGGGCTCCTGACGGAATCGGCGCCAACAGCGATCCCAAATAGAATCAACAGGGTTCGGGGGGACAATGGAAGAAAAGCGAGCACCAGATGGTCCAGGCACTGGCATATTGCCCGTTGACCTAAACCACACTGTTGACGACCTGATCAGTTGGTTGACACTGGAACCCACATCTACCGACAAGTTTCGTGCCCAAAATCCTTGGCCAACTGGTCGACTCTTTCTCTTCGGTGGAGTAACCAACGCACAGTGCGTAAAAGCTGCCTACATGACGCTCAATGACGACCTCGTGATGCATTCACTTCACAGTTATTTCATTAGCCCAGGAGCGATTGATAAACCGACCGACTTGCACGTCTATATGAAGCGGGACGGTAAATCGTCCGCCACACGACAGATACTTGCGATGCAGGATGATGAAGTAATTCTCAGCATGATTGCATCCTTTGCAAAACCGAAAATTGGCCTTGAAGTTGATCTGACCTTGATGACAGGTGTGGCCCACCCCGAAACTCTGGAGCCCGCATCCGTTCATTACACAATGGGCCGATCACTTGGATTATTCGATATTCGCCTCGCATCACCAGAAATCGTTCACGATTACATGCCAGGCGCAACAATTCCCACTCGAATGTGGTTCAAGACTCGTACGCCGGTGCCCAATGACCCAATCCTGCACCAATGCATCCTCACTTATGCGAGCGATCTTGGCACTGGCTTTGGCGATCTTCACATGCGCATTATGCCTACGAGTGGTGGGCCAAGTCTCGATCACAACTTATGGTTCCATCACCCAGTCCGCGTTGATGATTGGTTCTACCTTGATCAAACACCGATGAGTATCGCTGGCGGGCGCGGCCTATATCGCGGTTCTATTCACGACATCAAAGGTAAAACATGTGCATCCATGAACCAAGAGATGGTTATCCGCGAACAACCACATCCTGATCCCAACATTCCAACCACAATCTGAACCTCATGAAAGTGAATTAACTAATGACCACACCAATGCTCCCCCACGTGGATGCAAGCAATGATTTCTTCTGGAATGGTGCGCAAGAACACAAACTTGTTTTGTTGTGCTGCGAATCGTGTGGACACTTTGTCCACTTGCCGCGACCCGTGTGCTCCAACTGTCAGTCAATGAAACTGTCAGGTAAGCAGCTATCAGGTAAGGCCACTCTCTACTCATACACCGTGGCTAACAAGGCTTTCCATCCCTACTACGTGGACAAGATTCCCTATTTGATTGCCACTGTTGAACTTGTAGAACAGCCGGACCTAATGCTGCAAACCAATCTTGTCGATGTTGATGAGAAGGATTTGAAATTTGATATGGAACTCGAAGTTGATTTTCGACCACTTGGTGATTCGTTTTTGGTTCCAGTGTTTAAGCCAGCGGGAGGTGCCAAGTGAAGATGCGCAAAGTAGCAATAGCTGGTGTTGGGTATTCAGGTGTTGGGCGCAACACGGGATTATCGGAGCGGCACCATGCCGCACAATCTGCACTCGCTGCACTCGCCGACTCAGGTATCAGTGCCAAAGATGTTGATGGTGTTGCTACCTGGGGCGGTGACGCAACAGATTTTGCGCACATGCTCGGATTCGGCCCGCAGAAGTGGTTTCTCACAGTTGGCGTTGCCCCTGCATTCATCTCCCCGGCGATGCATGCGTGGATGGCAGTCGCAACCGGACAAGCTGACACTGTTGTGGCATGGCGCATCATGATGCAGCAGCCGAGTTCTGCCGCCATGGCCTCCGGTTCAACCGGCTCAATGATGGCTGGGATGTCCGACTACCACTACAACATGGCGTTTGGAAACTTCAGCCCAACTGTGTGGGCTGGTCTCATGATGAACCGCTACATGCACGAGACAGGTGCAACCGAAGAAGACTTCGCGAAATTTGCAGTCATCCAACGCGACTACGCAAGCCGTAATCCAGATGCACTACTTCGCGATCCACTCACTGCCGAGGAATACCTTGCCAAGCCGTATATCAATAAGCCGTTGCGAATCCTTGATTGTGACTACCCATGTGACTCTGGTTCAGCAGTTATCTTCACCACCGAGGAACGCGCGCGTGACCTGAAACAGCCGGTTGTTCTGGTTGAAACTGCGAGCCACGCCACGATTCACAACATGAACTTTGAAACGCTGCCTGACATGGTGCGCACTTCACCCGTGCAAGCTGCAGAAAATCTGTGGTCCCACACGAGCATCAAGCCATCAGATGTAGACACTGCTCAGCTTTACGATGGCTTCAGTTTCATCACGATGAACTGGCTTGAAGCACTGGGGCTCTGTGAGCCTCTCGGCGCCCCAGAATTCGTTCGTAATGGTGGCACCACCCTCAATGGAAAGGTTCCTACCAACACTGATGGTGGAGCGATCAACGTGGGTCGCCGGCATGGTGCGAACTTCTGTATTGAATCAGTGCGCCAACTCCGAGGACAGTCAACAAGTCAGGTCAAGGACGCCGAAGTTGCAGTATGGGCCAATGCCGTTGGGCCATTCGCGGGTGCAATGTTGTTGACCAAGGGCTAATGACGTGGGCGACCTCATCAACGACCCGCAAATCTCGACAATTGCACGCCAACCGCGTTCGGCGCGGCGCACATCACATGTTGATATGGACACCCCAAGCAGATTTGAGGTGAACATAAAGGGAGCTGCCCGAGATTTTGTTACAGCAGCTGATGGATCCGCCAGCACCGTAGGAGAAGCCAATATCGACATCTCCACCGAACCTGGATACAAACTCTCCCGCGCCAACTGTGAACCAGGACAGAAGATCATCGAACAACTTGTAGGCCGTGTGGTTGGTCCGGGTTTTCGTGCCGCACTCGCTGAGGCGATGGATGGATCAATCTCGGTTGAACACCCTGCCTACTTGTTGATGGATGAGCTTCCCGTTGCAGCGCTGATTTCGGGATACATAGGGCTTTACCTCAACACTCTTGGCAACGCCGGAAATGGATCGGGGCTGAAGGCGGATATCTGTGCTGGCTGGATTGAGTCAGGGACGATGATTCAATCACTCAAGAAAGTCGGGAAAATACCAACACCAATGGGCCCGCCAGCACCGGAGCTTTCCACCGTGAACGACCCCGACGCGTGGCACAGCATGCCCGAACTACAGAGTGGCGCGATGCGCCGACGTCGATTGCTTGATATCTCGGGATCACATGTGTTCGCGATGTTCAGGGATACCTTCATTGCTCCCGATACGGGAGTGGAAACAGTCCTGCACGAATACTCAATCAACGCCGATTATGACTTCACTGCGAAACAGTTCACTTCATGCGTAGCCACACCGCATGTGCTTCCTTGGCCTGAGTGCCCAAATGCAGCAGCAAGTGCTCAGCGCATTGTCGGCAAGTCAGCCGAAGAAGTTCGCGATTTTGTACGCCGTGAATTCAATGGCATCTCAACGTGCACACATCTAAATGACTTATTGAGATCACTTGGTGATGTCGCCACTCTTGGCGCTTTGATTTCTCGCTGATCAATCAGTGATTGGCAGGTTCATCGCCCACGCGCCGGATTCCAGCGAGTTGGCAATTTCAGAGAAGTGTGAGCTGTCGCGAATCTGATCCCAGTGCGCCACAACATCTTCAGCTGTAACGGCTTTGTCGCCATGACGCCATCCGTCACCTTGCGCGACCCATGTACGCGCGAATATGCCCCAACCTGCGAGGAAAGTTTCACCATTTACTGTGCTCGATTCATGGCTGAGAGCAACCACCAACGGGCTCACCTTTGATGGTGCCATTGGGTCGTCTTCCTTGTCCTCGCCCATGGTGAGACGTGTTGCGGCCATCGGGGCGATTGCATTGGTGAAGATGTTGTTCTTTGCACCTTCAATTGACATAACGCGCATTAGGCCAACAATTCCGAGTTTTGCCATCGCGTAGTTCGCCTGGCCAAAGTTGCCAAACAAACCAGAAGCCGACGTCGTGACGACAATTCGGCCACCACCGTTTTCTTTCATCCAAGCAAAGGCTGGCTGACAGGTGAAGAAAGTACCGCGGAGGTGCACATTCAGTACGGCGTCAAGCGACTCCACATCGGTCTTCAAGAACGATTTGTCACGAAGAATGCCTGCGTTTGCAACCATCACATCAATGCGCCCAAACGAGTCAAGAGCGGTCTGTGTGATCGAAGCGCCACCCTCTTGAGTGGCCACTGATGCAAAGTTGGCAACTGCATCGCCACCGAGAGCCTTGATTTCATTTACAACTTTGGAAGCTGCGGAGTTATCGGCTCCACTGCCATCGGGTGCACCACCAAGATCGTTCACGACAACCTTGGCGCCACGCCGGGCGAACTCGAGTGCATGCGCGCGGCCTACACCATTTCCTGCACCAGTGATGGCGACAACTTTGCCGTCAAATGAGAGGGTCATTTCTTACTCCTTGTTTTCTTGGATCTTTACTTGGGCTCGCGCGGCAATCCGAGTGCACGCTCACCGATCAAGTTCTTCATTACTTCAGTTGTGCCACCGGCGATTGTGTTCGACCTTCCACCCATGAATGATTGAGCAACTGGGTGGTAGAAATCTGCAACAGCGTCCATGCCCGTGAGGTCCATTCGCACTTCGCTAAGCGAACGACCAAGCTGTGACCACACCATTTTGATCAGCGACGACGCTGTGCCGGAAGATCCCTTACCGAGCGCCTCGGCAAGTACTTGCTCACCCATAATGTTGAGAATTCGACCCTCGGAGTAAAGCTTCATGATTCGATCGCGCATTACAGGCGAGGCGGTCTTGACAGCATCGCTTTTCACAAGGTCGTTGATTGCTCCAGTGAGTGCGCCCGCAAGAGTGATTACACCCGAACGCTCGTACTCGAGCGTGGTCATGGTTACACGCCAACCTTCATTCATCGGCCCCAGCAACGCAGATTTAGGCACGCGCACATCTTCAAAGAACATTTCCGCGAATTCAGCATGACCATTGATCTGCTTGATTGGTCGCCGCGACACACCAGGCAAATCGAGCGGAACTAACAGTGCAGAGATTCCCTTGTGCTTTGGCGCATTTTGATCGGTGCGCACAAGCAACATGCAATGTGTGGCGTGCATACCAATCGAGGTCCAAACTTTTTGACCATTGATTACGAAAGTCTCGCCATCAAGGTCTGCTCGACAGCGCAGACCACCAAGATCTGAGCCGTAATCTGGCTCAGAAAATCCCTGGCACCAGAGTTCCGTGGCCTCGATGATTCCCTTCAGATGTTTCTTCTGGTCTTCATTTCCAACCGCGGCAATGGTGGGTCCCACATTCTTTACGCCATAGACAGCTGGCATCTGTGGGGTGTCGAAGCGGGAAAATTCAGCATCGCACTCAAGTTGCTCTTCCAACGTGAGGCCCTTGCCGCCGATCTCAACTGGCCATGCCGGCGCGGTCCAACCGCGGGAAGCCACCGCACATTGGAACGCCATCTTGGCTTCCCAGGCATCAAAGTTTTTGTACTTCTCACGAATGGGCGGGAGGATCTCCTCAAGCACCGCTCGCAGTTCAAGAGCTTTCGCACCGACTTCACTCATTGGCTACCCCCTCTGACGTATTCCTATTCTGCCTTGCCAATACCGCTGCGGACTAAATCAAATTGCTGAGAACACTCAGGGAGCGACTAGGAAAGAACCGTGGAACTCGCGGGGGCGACAGACGTTTGGGGTGACCCAAACCAGAGAGTGTCGGGTCCACTTGGGCATTCTCCGTTGCGCCGCCCAAATTCCATTCGCCGCACAATGGCACTTGAAGCCACTTGGCCCGAAGGCGAGGGTGGAGTTACCCATATAAACGGCCGAGCTCGTGACGTCTTCACCCCAGATTTCGCTGCGGGCGAAGAACTGCCATCAATACAGGTTGTGGATGAAGCAGAGATACGCACGGTGATTGGCCGCAACCGTGACATTCAGTCGATTTCTGCCACACCGGTGCGCTCTGGGATTGACAACTTGGTCGGTTGTCGTGGTGGTGGACACTTGCGACTAGCGATCCAAGACCACCTTCCTGAGGAGCGCGCTTTCGGAACTGATCTGTACTTGCTATTGGATGACCTCGCGGGAACAACTCTCGTGGCGCCATTTGCTTGGTCGCGATGGAACCCGGACTGGCTCAATTCTTCTGGGACACCCACTGATAACAAGAACACAGTGGCGGTCAACATCTCAAAGATGACCGAAGAGGAGCGTGCTACGCGGATGGCGCGAATGGAGAACATCTGCATTGGTTTTGCCGCCGGCTCTTCGTCACTAGGTGCTGAGCGTGGGAATTCCCATCGAGTGCAACCAGTTGGTTCGTTGGTCAACCCCGATGACCCCGATGGCTGGCACAAGCTTTCGGAGCTGCCGCCTCAATCTTTTCGGCGCGCACGACGCATTGATGTCTGGCTTGACCCAGCCGACAACGACACGATCCATGTTGATGCGATGTTCCAGGACTCCGCCGGCGATCCAAAGGTGGGTCGAGTGGCGATTCATGAATATGCGTACTTTGCAACTGCGAGTCGTTCAAGTGGTCTGCTTACTTCAATTGGTGCGGACCCTCGAATCCTGCCGTTCCTTGAGTGCCCGAATGCACCGAGCAATCTGCAATGGCTCGTTGGTACTCCGATAGCCGAGATGCGCCAAACCGTATTGGACAAGTTGGCTCGCACCAATGGCTGCACCCACCTGAACGATGCGTGCCGTGCACTCGCCGAAGTTCCAGTTCTGGCTTCTCACCTGACGAGTTGATCAATGGCTCACCTGCCGCTTCTCATCTTGTTACCGCCGTCGGAGGGCAAGGCCACGGGTGGGACTGAGAAATCGAAGTGGAGTCCAGAATCTGGATCGTGTAGCACAGCACTTGGCAGTACTCGCCGCAAAGTGGCACTTGCACACCAAAAACAAAACGGTGAGAAAACTGTGGGTGACCTCACACTCCCCGCTTGCGAGCGATACACGGGGGTGGTGTGGAAACACCTCGATCTACAGTCGTTGCCTGCCGAGACACGACGCAATGTGACAAAACAGATCTTTGTTGTATCGGGATTGTTAGGCCTGGCACGCGCAGATGATCCGATTCCGAATTACAGGTTGAAAATGAGCGCCAAGCTGGAGGGTTTCGGCGTACTTGCGGGTTTCTGGCGACCAACACTTACATCCTCATTGGGTGTGCTTGCCAAGAAACACACAGTTGTTGATCTACTGCCTAATGAACATCGCAACGCCATTGACTGGACGCAGATTACGAATCATGTGCGAGTTGATCTTGTTGCAAAGTCGGGTGGTCGAGTTGGTGGCCATAATGCAAAAGCCGCCAAAGGTCTGCTTGCTCGACACATTCTCACGAGTTCAAAAGACTTGAAGACAACAATTCGTTCATTTTCAAACCCCGAATACAAAGCCGTTATCACCGATGTCATCTGACACAAGCACTGACACCGTGGGACACATCCAAAACCCGTGGGTGCCAACCGCACTCGTCATCATCGGTTCCAGCATGGTGATGATCGACGCCACGATCGTCAATGTCGCTCTATACGCAATTGGTGAAGACTTAGGTGCACTGCGTGGGATCGAATGGGTTGCCACTTCATACCTTCTTGCGGTTTGTATCGCCCAACCGATGATGGGTTGGATTGCCGATCATCTGGGTCGCAAGAAACTCTTCATTGCTTCTTTATTCATGTTCACATTGACTTCAGTGCTGTGTGCGCTTTCACCGAGCCTTGGTGTTCTGATCTTTTTCCGGTTCTTGCAGGGACTAAGTGGCGGAGTAATCGGTCCGCTCGGCACCACAATGGTGCTCGAACTTTTTCCTCGCGAGATGCACGCCAAGGCAATGGGCGTGGCAGCAATGTCTTTCATGATGACACCGGCACTTGGGCCATCGCTTGGTGGATTGTTGGTCACAAAAGTGAGTTGGCATTGGATGTTTCTCATCAATGTGCCAATTGGAGTCGCACTTGTTGTTCTTTCAATGTCCAAGATTCCAGAGTTTGGCCACCGAGAAACACGACAATTCGACTTCAAGGGTTGGTTCTGCGGTTCAGCTGGTCTTGCGTTGTTCGTGCTAGCACTAATGCAAGGCAATACCTGGGGCTGGCGCAGTGCGAGCACTCTCTTGGCGGTGATCGCTGGAGTTGCGCTCCTGATCACGTTCGTCACGATTGAGTTCCGTGTGCCAAATCCAATGTTGGAACTCAGAATTGTCAAGTCTGCAACGTTTAGATTCGCAATGCTTGCGATGCTCTTTATGACCATGGCGCAGTACGGGCGCATCATTTATGTTCCATTGCAACTTGAAAGTCTGCGTGATTTCACTCCCCTGCGCGTCGGAGTCATGTTGATGCCGGCAGCGGTCTTCGGGATGATCGCGTCCTGGAAGTCAGCGTGGGTTACCGAGCGTTACGGTGCGCGAATCGCAATTGCAACAGGTGGAAGCATCTCCTGCATTGCCTGCCTATTCCTGTCCCAGAACACCTTGAATACCAACGTTGGCTGGCTGGTATTCGTGCTCACTCTTCAATCTTTTGGAATGGGGCTTGCGGTGTCCCCTGCTATGGCCACTGGAATGAGTGAACTCCCACCCAATCTGATCGCTCAAGGCAGCACTATTCGTGGACTAAGTGGGCAAGTTGCGGGTGCGCTCGCGGTCGGAATGCTTGGCGCAATTGCGGGGGCGAAGATGGGAGCCAATCCGTCTCCGCAAGAAGCGCAGGACGGCTACAACTTTGCCTTCATCATCGCTGCGATTTGTGTGGCCTACTCAGTGTTCCTCGCTTTGCGCATTCCAAAGACCTCGCGCGAGCACCTTGAACCAGGGGAACTGCCCTTCCTCGATTAGTTCGACTATCTAGTTTTGACGTTGAGGAAATACGAACGCGCAGGCTGTGCGCCACGCGCGGCAACACGAAGTTTGAGCACGCAAGTTGCGCCAACTCGGTTAGGGACCTTCAGGAATGCTTTGTCTGATGTGATAGAGCAACCGTTCCCTGTAACTGACCACGTCTTAAGTGCGGAAGTGCTTACCGAAATGAGGTTCGTAAGTCGCGTTTTGCCATTTTTTGCAACCGTGACCATCAGGTCGGTGCCCTCTGAGCGCAGTGATGGGACTCCAACTCCCTGACCGTTCACTGCCGACACTTGAACTCGGTAGCGCGAGCCGTTCATGAGATTTCGTATCGTGCAAGTGTTGCGTGCGCCTTGCGCTTCGCATGTGAACCCTCCGGGAGTCGCGGTTGCGACAATTCCCGTCAGCGCTGTACCCCCGTCATCGTGTGGGGCAGTCCATGTGACCTTTATTGACTTGTTGCCTGGTTCAAGCAGCACGTTTGTAGGTTTTGCCGGCACAGTAGCGGTCACCCCAACTTCGTACATTGAAGTTGTGCCGCTCAATTCGTGTGAAATGACAATCATCGGTCGCCCATTGGGGCTATCGGAGGCACGTACGAATGACAGCCCTTCTGGCGATACGTCGCCAGCCAGGCCAGTCACGGAAGTCACAGAATCCTTAAAATCTGGCCCAGCAATAGCTGTGGGATCTGAAGTGTTCAGATAATCAACCACTACGGGCGCAGCTGGATCAGAAATATCCACCATCGCTACGCCACCCACGCGTTCAAATCCAACAAAGGCGTATTGATGTCCTGCAATCGCACCAACGGTCAAACCCTCAGGTTCCGGACCTTTTGAAGTACTGCGAGCATCAAGTGCATTGATCCGGCCTGTCGAAGTGTTCCAGTCGGCATTGAAGTAAGTTGGAATTTCGACTGCTAGCAGTTGTTCGAAGTCATCTCCGGTGTCGCTGACAAGTTCGGCAGGCGCAATTGGACTGTTGTTGCCTTGCGGTTCCTTCCACACCGTGATTGAACGTGTTCCAAACGAATACAAAGATGTGAAGTCCCCGGCGTCATCGTAGGTTGCGGGATACATCGTCGTTACTTTGAGCCGACCTAGAACGCCATTTGCAGCGTCAGCGAGTTCAAGCGGTGCCGCAACGCCTACCGAGGCCACTCGAGAATCCTCAGCTTCGTCATCCGATGGATCTGTTCCACCCAGAAGACACGGATACTCCCGAGCGTCACCCTCATTTGCCGTGACGAAGTAGGTCTCACCGTCCTTTTCAAACACACTTATCGCATCAGGAAGGTACATACCTTTGACATTGCGTGGTTCAATCTTGATCTCGGCAGTTGAAGTTGCTGAGTCCTTGTCACTGGCGTCCAGTCCGTTTTCCGGCTGGCTGTGATCTTTGTATCCGAGTCCAAAGATTCGCGAAATCTCACCAGTCGTAAGGTCGACTTTGGCAACGGCATTGTTCTCTTGGAGTGTCACAAAGGCGGTAGTGGAGTCAGGTGTGATTGCCACGTACTCAGGTTCTATATCCTGAGACACTGAGGCATTGGGTCCAAAGATTCGTCCACCAGCTGACTTGATTGCATCAATATCGTCATCGAATGCCGAGAAGTCCAACGTAGTGGACTCGAGTTCGTTGCCGGCTAGGTCGATGATCGAGATGCTTCCATGAGGGTCTTTCGTGAGTGGCAATACACCATCGACCAAGCAATAATCAAGCGGTTCACCTTCGTTGGCAGTCACCAGCTTCTTACCATCTGGGGTGAAGTGAACAGAATCCGGAAGACTTCCAACAACGATTCCTTCTGGCGCGCGCGCATCAATCTCACCGTCGCTGTTCAGAAGGAAGATCTTCCCTGGCGCTTGTTTGTCCCCACCTACCGACGTGGCAACTGCAACCAGACCATTTTTGGCCGTGACGCTTTGAATATCCGTGGCACCAAGTGCAGACAAAGAAACGGATGTAATGAGTAGTGGCGAATCGGGATCTTCGACATTGAAGATGTCAATTTTGGTCGTGGCACCGTTAGTTACGTACAGGCGCTTTTCCTTCGTGTCCAAGGAAGCTATCTCTGCACCAGCGTTTCCTGCGAGGCCATCGGCGCGGCCGAGAAGTGAAAGAAGTGCTTCTGGATCCGTCGCAGCCACCAACGATGAGGTGGCCGTAAATTGCGTTGAACCCACTGAAAGTAAACTCAGAACCAGACAAGTTGAAAGAATATTTTTGATCTTCACGTTGGCGAACCTACAAAACCACTCTGAATTGGCAGTGAAACGGGAGTCGCCAAGAAGTTAACTTGGCGTAAATACAAGACCTCGGTCCATTCAGGATGGTTGAAAATCGCAGTCACTGCACATATCATCACTTCTAGAGAAGGGGAGTATCCACTAAGGCTTAGCCGTCATCACGATCCGCAAGGATCCGGCGAAGCGGCCCGCAAGGGCTCGGAGAGACCTTCGGCAAGCAAACATCGCAAGCTGAAGGAAACCGATATGCACTGTCCCCATTGCACCACCAACCTCCTAATGACCGAGCGTCAGGGAGTTGAAATTGACTACTGCCCCACCTGTCGAGGTGTTTGGCTGGACCGTGGAGAACTCGACAAATTGATCGAGCGCAGCGGGTCATCGAAGCCACAAGTCAAGCGTGATTATGACGACGACGATGACGACGATTTTCGTCTTGGTCGGTGGAGCAAAACCCCCGGCAAGAAAAAGAAGTCCAGTTTTCTCGGTGAGATGTTTGATTTCTAGGAGTTGATGATGTTCAAGAACTCAATAAAAACAGCTGTCCTCCTAGCCTCGCTCGGTGGCCTGATCGTCGGTGTCGCTGCCCTTCTAGGTGGCGGCAGTAGTACCGCGGTGATGTTCGGCTTGGTAATTGCGCTTGCAATGGTCGGCGGCTCCTACTGGTTTAGCGACAAACTCGCACTCCGTGCAGCAAACGCGCAGGTAATCACCGAGCAAGATCACCCCGAGTTCTACCGCATGGTTGCCGATCTTGCTCAGCGTGCCCAGCTCCCAATGCCACGCGTTGCACTCTCGCCATCGGAACAACCCAACGCCTTTGCCACGGGTCGCAACCCGCGCACAGCAGTTGTTTGTGCGACCACTGGCTTGCTGCAATCACTCTCGCCTAACGAGGTACGCGGCGTGATGGCCCATGAGCTCATGCATGTTCGTAATCGCGACATCCTGATCGGATCGGTTGCTGCAGCGATTGCCACTGCAATTTCTTCAATCGCCCAGATGGCGATGTTTGCAACCATGTTCACAGGTGGCAGCAACGATGAAGATCGCCCGAATCCACTCGCGATTCTTGCGATGTCACTACTTGCACCAATTGCGGCGAGCCTCATCCAGATGGCTGTAAGCCGGAGTCGCGAATTCGAAGCTGATCGCAGTGCAGCAGAGCTTTTGGGTTCAGGCGATTCTCTTGCTAGCGCATTGGAAAAGATTGAAATCCTCGCCAAGCGTCATCCGATGATGGTTGCTCCCGCACAAGCGCAGGCCTACATTCACAATCCGCTTGCCGAACTGCATCGCCGTTCGGGTAGTGGCGTAGACATTGCACGCCTGTTCTCAACACATCCAGCGACTGATGAACGCATCCGCCGCTTGCGTTCATTGTGAAAGTTTCTGCAGTTGTAACTGCAGAAACTTAATCAGCCAGCCTCGTTAAAGATGACTTTCACCTTCTGAGCTGAGTTGCCGCCGGGTCCAGCGGGCTCAACCTGGATGTCGAAGTCGTAAGTGTCAGGCACCCAGTCCATACCTTTAGCGGTCAAGCACTGGCTCAAGTCCCACTTGAGGACAAGCATCGGAGGATCATCAGGGTTTGTTGGTTGATCGTTGGCGAGCCCAGCGTCATCAACACCTTCGACATCAACGGCGCCATCAGTCGTGGTCAACACATCGCACTTTCCTAACGATGGACCTGAACCACCGACTGGATAATTCGGAACATCAGGTGTGTAACGAAAACCGCCGAGGTCGTAAAAGGGACCGTCTTCACCATCAATGGCAAGTCGTTGAGGTCTATAGATCAACAAGTACAAGGTCTCACCCTGTGACACTGCGATAGTTGGCTCAGTAGCTAGACGAGTACCTTCAGGCCCCGTTTGGGTAAGTGTGTAATCAACATTGGTCCGACCAGCAAGAGAAGTTCCGTATGCAACAACCATTGGATGTGTAACAAATACAAATCCCGCGCTTGAAGTCACCTCGTAAACGCCACCATCTTCTGTTGTGAGCTTGATCTGGAAAGTGTCTTGGCCCGATGGCAACGTACCTTCTGCTTCAAAGTCGTAGCCCTCTGTCAACGCAAATTCATCTGGGCCTGGCTCCATACCGTTTCCAGCACAAACCTTTCCGCTCCCAATCGAGAACTGATAGTCACCAGTACCGCAAACATTCTCAAGTTCCGTATACATCGTGGGTGCGTATGGCACTCCAATTCCCTTGATCTCGGTCTTTGTCACCGTTGAGTTGCACACACTTTCAATTTTCGAAAACACCATCGTCATGGATCGTGTAATCGCAGCCTGGCTGCGTCCGACTGACGCCTGGAAATCTCCAATGCCATATGCATTTATCGTGCCTGCGAACGTTGTGCTTGTTGATTTGAAGTTTGTGAAGATTCGGAACTCGATTGCTGAACAGTCCGCACCTGTGATTGCATTTTCGATATCGGCCTGTGGTGTTGGCGTAGTGCTGTCAGCCGAGTCAACCTTGGCATCACCGTCATCATTCACGTCGAATGCATTCGGGATACCATCGTCATCCTTGTCGCCACCCAAAGTGTCGTCTGGGACGGTCTCTCCTCCACCGGGCTCACACGGAGGCGCTGGTGGTGCACCACAAGGATCCACCAGCGGTCCGAAGTCAAGGGCGAACGCACCGATCTCTTGTGACGAGGTTGAGGA
>Ga0164293_10000919_pt1 | contig 24570 bp, 19 predicted proteins | sample GEODES118metaG_FD_111487 | JGI IMG/M metagenome (GOLD analysis project Ga0164293, IMG submission 111487) | Eutrophic lake water microbial communities from Lake Mendota, Wisconsin, USA - GEODES118 metaG | ecosystem: Environmental > Aquatic > Freshwater > Lake | place: USA: Lake Mendota...
AACCGGGGGGTGGGGGTGCATAATCCGATTCCATGGTCACTGATCCGTCGGGCTGGGTGATCTCTATGTTTCCGGTTTCCGGTACCCGGGTCTGACGGTTGACATGGCCTACGGTGATTTTTACGTACGACTGTGGGAAACGGTTACCACCATTAAAAAGATACTCAGCGGCAGCTTCAAATCGATCAGCAGGCATCTGGATCAGCCAGTCATCGGCTACCACATCGAAAGCTCTCAACACACTGGCCTTAGCTTGCAGCCTCAAGTGATTGTCGATCAGGTACGACAGCTGAACATCAACGCCAGTAAGTCTTGCGTCTGTCTGGTCAAATTCAAAAGTTGGGAATGCACCGCGGATCGTCAATTGCGGCGGATAGGTGGGCTTCAAATACATGAAATCATTGATCCGCTTATGGTAGAAGTCTACGTCAAACGCCCATTTTGTATCGCTGTAATCCACCGCTGCCGCCAATCCATATGATCGTTCGGTTTTCAGGTCGGACCGGCCTCTTTCAATCCGTGCCGCCCCGTGATGCAAGCCATCACTGAATAATTCATTTACCTGTGGAGCTCGCCATGCCGTTGTTCCGGATAGAACAAACTTCCAGTTATTCAATTTATAGTTCACCCCGGCATTTGCAGAGAAACCTGAAAATGATCTGCTGCCATAGGGATCGCCAGGCATCAGTTCATTGCCCATCAAAGCATCGAAAGGCGCCTCATCATTATCTGTGATGTCATTGATCGACCTCCAGTCATAGCGGACCCCGGCTTCCATCACCCAATTGCCCGTAGAATACTTTTCTGCTGCGAATATGCCGATGTTGTACGACTGATAATTGGGGATGAAGAATCGATAATTGAACGAATTATTCTGGTAGCTGCCGGAAACACCAAGGGTCCCTTTTATCTTCTCATGTTTGAAATGATCCAGAACCACATCCATTCCGGCAGTACCCAGGGCCAGTTCCAGCTGAGGATTGGATCTGGGCGACCTCACGATATCATATTCCTGCCTGTTGTTGTGCTGGAAAGACCCAACTACATTCAGCCGGCCCCAGTCACTCAGATTATAAAACGCCTTGGCTTTTAGCAACTGATGAATTACTTGCTGGTAAGGCCTTCTTATTTGATAGCTAAAGTCGGCGTCCTTTATATAATCAGGCGGATCGCCGTTATTAATGGCGTTGATCAGGTCTGTCACGTTACCGATATGTGATCCCGTGAAAATGCCAATTTTCGTGCTGAACAGGCTGTAGAAAAGCTCAAGTCCGCTTTTCTCTTTTCTCCAGCCCATGGTAACCGAGGTATTCAGTTCCTGTATCCCTGAATTGTCGAGCCAGTAGCCTGGTGTACGGGCGTTACCTCCGCGTTTAGCCGTACCCTGGAGCCGCCATGCAAAAGCCGGATGCCTGGCGTGATTTCCTTCGATCATGGCGGATAATACACCCTGTCTGTTGTTGGAAAAAAAAGCGGTATTTATTTCGCCAGCTACCCCGGTAATGCCATAGGGCAATAATTTAGGTTCAACGAGGATCACACCTCCAATGGCATCACCGCCATAACGAATCGAAGAAGCTCCTTTGATCACCGTCAGCCTGTTTGCCAGATAAGGATCCACTTCAGGAGCATGTTCACTGCCCCACTGTTGGCCTTCCTGACGGATCCCATTATTGAGAATCAGTACCCGGTTGCTATGCAGACCGTGGATCACGGGCTTGTAAATATTGTTTCCGGTTTGTAAAACGGTGACGCCATTAATTTTCTGCAGAGACTCTCCAAGGGATAATCCCTTTGTAGCGTCCAGTTGGCGACCATGCAAGTCTGCCGAAACTGCCGTACCACCGACCCCTGCACTGCCCCTCACCACTACCTCAGTGAGCTGTCCAGTGCTGTGGGGCAATACAAAATCTTTATGCAGATCTTCTTTAATATGTAGGTGTGCCGTAAGCGGCTCGCAATGAACGTGTGTTATGATGATGGTATACACCCCGGGGCAAATCCCTTTAAAGCTGAATTCACCTTTTGGGCTGGTAAGTGCCGTTTGATTGAGTTCTCTTATGGTCACACTCGCGTCAGCAAGCCGTTGCCGGGAATCCTGGTCGTTGACCACGCCAGAAAACCGCAGGACGCACTGGGCGTGTGCCTGAACACTATTGATCAGAAAAAACAAAAATAAAAATACCTTGCCCGCAGAACGAACCATGGGCCAAATGTAGGCAAAAAATAAATTTTTGCAACAATATTGCAAAAATTGAAGAACATTAACAAGTCCATGGCTATCAGAGATCCGGGCTATCAAAAAAGCGCAATGCGAGAATGACCCGGTTCAACTCAATGACGCTGGGCTTAATCTATATTCTCGATAATACCTGCAATCCCCTGTCCCCCGCCTACGCAAGCCGTCACCACACCGTACTTTTTGTTTAAACGCTTCATGTCGTTCAGAATTTGAACGGTCAGCTTGGTACCTGTGCAACCGAGTGGGTGACCCAAGGCGATGGCCCCGCCGTTGATATTCACCTGATCAGGGTTCAGTTCAAGGGTGCGTATAACCGCCAGTGCCTGTGAGGCAAAGGCTTCATTCAGTTCAAAGAGATCGATATCGCCAAGGTTCATGCCTGATTGTTTCAACACCTTTGGTACCGCCTCAATCGGGCCGATACCCATGACGCGGGGATGCACCCCTGCCACCGCGCAGTTCACCAAGCGCCCGATGGGCTTGAGCCCCAGTTCATTCACCATTCTTTCGCTCATCACGATCACGAATGCCGCGCCATCACTGGTCTGCGAGGAGTTTCCGGCCGTAACTGTTCCGTTCACGGCAAAGGCTGGTTTAAGCTTGTTGAGGGCTTCAAGGGTAGTGTCCGCCCGAACTCCTTCGTCGGTATCCATCACATAGTTTCGTTGTTGGCGTTTGCCATTGGCATCAAGATAGGTCTCTTCCACTTTTACAGGCAAAATCCCCTTTTTGAAGTGCCCGCTTTGGATAGCATTCAGGGCCTTCAGATGAGAGTTCAACGAGAATTGGTCCTGATCCTCCCTGGTTACCTGATAGTCTTTAGCCACAGCTTCAGCAGTAAGCCCCATACTCAGGTAATAGTCAGGTTCATCTTTCGCAATGGAATAAGCAGGCACTGTTTTCCAGCCCGCTGTAGGAACCATGCTCATACTTTCAGTTCCCCCGGCTATGATACATTCAGCCATCCCCATCCTGATCTTTGCCGTTGCGATCGCAATGGTCTCAAGCCCTGAAGCGCAGTACCTGTTCACCGTCATGCCTGGCGCATGAAACCCTACGGCCCTCGCAGCGATGATCCGGCCTACTTGCAGTCCTTGCTCGGCCTCGGGAACCGCATTACCCACGATCACATCATCCACACGGGCCTTATCCAACTGAGGTACACTGTCCAATAACGCTTTGATCACGTCAATGGCGAGATCATCAGGCCTCGTGAACCTGAATCCGCCGCGCTTTGATTTACCCACTGCTGTCCGGTATCCTGCAACAATATATGCTTCTTGCATAGCCATCAATTTAGATATCATGAAGATAAATAAAAATCACAATTAGTTGCAGAAACAACCAGTTAATTCAATTTATCTTCGCAGCCATGTATAACACCATCAGGAATATCCTGTTCAGGTTCGATGCCGAAATGGTACATGGTTTTTCCATGCAAAGTTTTAAATCACTGCTGGCCATTCCCGGTGTAAAAAATATCCTGGCGGATTCTTTTCGTCCGGCTGACAAACCCGTTACATGTTTAGGATTGAAATTCCGAAATCCGGTAGGGCTGGCAGCGGGATTTGACAAGAATGCGAGCTATCTGGATGTGCTGGAGGTACTCGGCTTTGGACATGTGGAGATCGGGACCGTGACACCCATCCCCCAGTCTGGTAATGAAAAGCCAAGGCTATTCCGTTTGCCTGCTGATGGTGCCATTATCAATCGAATGGGGTTTAACAACGATGGAATGGAAACCATTTCCTGGCGGCTAAAGAAATGGCGTGATCATAACCCGGGATCAACAATGATCATTGGCGGTAACATCGGAAAGAACAAAATGACGCCAAATGAAGATGCGTGGACGGATTATGTAAAATGTTTTAACTCGCTCCACAATGTGGTGGATTATTTTGTGGTAAACGTAAGTTCACCCAATACACCGGGACTGCGTGAACTCCAGGAAAAAGAGGCCCTTACCAAAATCTTCACTACCCTGCAGGAGATCAACCAGAAAAATGCCAGACCCAAACCCTTGCTGCTAAAAATCGCACCCGATCTGAGTGATGAACAGCTATCAGACATTTGCCAGCTGGCCCTCTCACTCCGGCTGGACGGCCTGGTGGCTACCAATACAACCATCACCAGAGAAGGACTCAGCACTTCCCCGAAACTACTGAAAGACATCGGAGCGGGCGGTCTCAGTGGAAAACCGTTACGCATAAGATCGGGCGAAGTGCTACATTACCTGTACAAGCATACAGGCGGCAAGATACCGCTGGTGGGATCAGGCGGTATCTTCACAGCCGAGGATGCCCAACAGAAATTGGACGCCGGCGCTTCCTTGATACAGGTGTGGACAGGATTCATATATGAGGGTCCTTCCATAGTCAAGAAGATCTGTTCCGGCCTTCACTGAAAATCCGGGATACCATCTCCGCCTGATCAAACACCCCAATCTTAGTCAGTTTCACGCCAACCCGTCGTCTGGATAAGGACAGTTCTGGCGGAAAATTAAATTGTACCGTTATATTTGCCGTCTTATAAATCACTATGGAGCATCTTTTGAATCTCGACGCGCTGATCAGCCTAATCACACTCGCAACCCTGGAAGTGGTCCTCGGCATTGACAACGTGATCTTTGTCTCGATCCTTATGGGTAGGTTGGACGAAAGCCAGAAGCTGAAGGCCCGTCGACTTTGGATGATCCTGGGTATTACGGTGCGGATCGCCCTACTGCTTGGGCTGGGTTGGCTGGTGACCAATGGCAATATGGAACTCATCGGCTTCAATTGGGGCGAAAGACATCTGGGCTTCAACCTCAGAAACCTCATCATGCTCGTAGGCGGTTTGTTCCTGATTTATAAAACCGTTAAGGAGATCCATAATAAACTCGAAGGAGAAGAACACCCGGAAAACATACAGGTCAAATCAAAAGCATTTAGTGGCATTATGACCCAGATCATCCTGGTCGATATGATCTTTTCATTCGACAGTATCATCACCGCTGTAGGTATGGCAAGGCACGTGGAAGTAATGATCGTAGCGGTGATCATTGCCATGATCATTATGTTCTTCTTTTCACAGAATATTTCAAACTTTATCCATAAGCACCCGACACTGAAAATGCTTGCTTTGGCATTTTTGCTAATGGTCGGTTTCAGCCTTTTCTTCGAAGGCCTTGAACCTGTGCATGGCAGCCATATTGACAAAGGGTATATCTATTTTGCCATGGCATTCTCGTTCTTGGTAGAGGTGCTTAACCTATGGATGCGTAAGCGTGAAAAAAACAAGAAACCAGTGCAACTTCGCGAACCGATCCTTGCAAAACAATCCTCCTCCGATTATGATGATAGCGCCCGGTAGCAGGCCTCGCGGGGGCGGGAAAACCTAAAAAGGATGGGTCAGCAATACCGATGCAGTAATTCCTGCTGTTTCCGTACGCAGCCTGGTATGGCCCAGAGAAACAGGATGATATTCTTTTTCCAGGGCCAACGACAATTCGTTGGGAGTGAAATCCCCTTCGGGACCAATCAGTATACAAAAAGATGAATTACCTCTGCTCACTAATTGTTGCAGCGGTTTTTTTTCACCCTCCATGCAGTGCGCCACATAGTTTTCTTTAGCATGCAGAACGTTAATAAATGCTGAAAATCCTACAGGATCCCAAAGTTCGGTTAACCATGCCTGTTGGCTTTGCTGTAAGGCGCTGACCAGGATGCCATTCCACCGGTCTTTCTTCACAAACTGCCTTTCGGTTCTGGTACAAAGCAATGGAACTACTGTAGAGATACCTATTTCCGCAGCTTTCTCTAAAAACCACTCAAACCTGGAGGCATTTTTTAGGGGGGAAATGGCAATGATCACTCGAGGCTGCACAGGAGGTATCTCTTCTACATCCTTCACGGCCACCTCACAACGTTTCCTGGAAGTCTCGGTAATCACGGCTTGGGCAACAAGGCCCTGACCGTTGGTCAGCTTCAGCGCATCACCTTTTTGCATGCGCAGGACCTGCATCATATGTCGCATGGTATCTTCCTCCAACTCCGGCGACGTGCTTCCAAAACCGAGATTGGAAGCATAAAAAAAAGGAAGATTCATCGGCTTGATTTAAAATGGATTGTCCTCATCGTCACTGAAAGGAAGGTCATTCATCTTGCTGCCTTTCTGGATATAAAGCTTGGGGCCTTCCGCATCTGATACAGGTTTCCAATTACCCGTTCCTGCCGGGAGCGTGGGATTGCCACCCTCTTCGCCGTCGAGAAACTTCTGGATATGCAACAGCGCCCTAAGCTTTATCGTTTCCAGAGAACCGTTTCTATGTTTGGCGACCCTCACAATCGTTTCTCCCTTGGTGCTCTCGCCGAATTCGTTTGAATTCATCTCATAATATTCGGGACGATACAAGAACATGACCAGATCAGCGTCCTGCTCAATGGCACCTGATTCCCTCAGGTCACTCAGCTGGGGCATCTTGTTGCCTTCTTTACGCTTCTCTACTTCACGACTCAGCTGGCTTAACGCAATAATAGGCACATCAAGTTCTTTGGCAAGCCCCTTAAGGTTCCTTGAAATGGTACTGATCTCCTGTTCCCGATTGCCATGCCTGTTTTCACTGGTACCACTCATCAGCTGGAGGTAGTCAATCAAAATCAATCCCACACCATGCTTCTGCACAAGCCGCCGACATTTTGCCCTCAATTCAAAAACGTTCAATGCTGCAGAATCATCAATGAAGATAGGCGCTGTGGAAAGCCGTTGTATCCCTTTTTTGTAAAGCTGTTGCATCTCATGGTCTTCCATCTTCCCTCTGGCGATCTTTTCCAGCCAGATTTCGCTCTCCGCAGAAAGGATACGCTGAACAAGCTGCCCCGCACTCATCTCCAGACTAAAAAATGCGACCGCGGTAGGCTTGGTTGGATGAAGGGCCGCGTTACGGGCCAGGTTAAGGGCAAAAGCGGTTTTACCGACGGAAGGCCTGGCCGCAAGGATGATCAGGTCAGATTTTTGCCAACCATAGGTCACCCTGTCCAGCGTTGTGAAACCACTGGGAACACCGGTAACATCTTCCTGCCGATTGCGCATGTCTTCAATGCGCTGTATCGTTTTTACCAATACCCTGTCGATGGAATCAAAGTTCTTGCGGAGGTGGTTATTGGTAATTTCAAAAAGTTTTGATTCGGCATCATCGAGCAGGTCAAAAACATCCGTGCTGTCTTCATAAGCATCTCCAATAATCTCGCCACTTATACGGATGAGCTCACGCTGTATGAATTTCTGAAGTACAATCCGGCAATGGGTTTCTATGTTGGCCGATGAAACAACGAAATTGGTCAGCTTGGTCACAAAATATGGACCTCCCACGATGTCCAGCTCCTGTTTCAACTTCAGCTCTTCCACTACGGTAAGCAGGTCGATAGGGCTGTTTTTACCGGCGAGCGACTGCATGGCACGATAGATACGCTGGTGGGCATCCACGTAAAAACACTCCGGCTTGAGCAACTCCACTACCGTATCGAAGGCGGACTTTTCCAACATAATAGCACCCAGTACCGCTTCTTCCAGTTCTTTCGATTGAGGCGGGATCTTGCCGTAGACAAGGGTGCTGAGATCATGGGCAGGCTTTCTCCTGTTCTTCCGGTCGCGGTTCACGTTGGTCAATTCCATATTATAAAAAGCTGAGCTTGGGTGATTGAAATTCTGCCGGCTGAGATCCAACACTCCTCGGGAGAAATGAAAAAAGTTCAGTCGGGCGGCGAATTTAACCTCTATACATCTCCTTAAAAAAAAATTAATGAAAGAATAGTTATTGAGATGTCATTAACCTTGTTATCCACCTTAAATAGGGGGTTACTAACAACTAATAAAGAGCTATCCACATTTCATGCCATCTTCAGCAGACATTCGCTCCGGTTGTTCACCACCCATGTGGTTAACTATTTTAAGCAGATATTTTGGGCATTTGGGTCTAACCTACAGTATGGACTTTCAGCCGTTTTCAGCTTCTTAGGCCCATTTGGTTATATTTGCGCAAGTCAAAATTCCTTCATTGATATGACGATCTCTTATAAGTGGCTGCTTGAATATCTTCCTGTTGAACTTGATCCCGAAAAAATCTCGGGCATACTGAATTCCATTGGCCTGGAAGTTGAAAAGCTGGAAAAATATGAGCAGGTCCGCGGCAGCCTCGAAGGCCTGCTGATCGGGGAAGTGCTGCAAGCGGAAAAACACCCGAATGCCGACAAATTATCGCTGACCAAAGTAAATATAGGGAACAACGAAACGCTTTCCATTGTATGTGGAGCTCCCAATGTGGCAGCAGGACAAAAAGTGCTGGTTGCGCCGGTTGGGGCCACCATTTACCCCATGCAAGGCGACCCCCTCACCATGAGGCTGGCAAAGATCAGGGGTGAGGAAAGCCAGGGTATGATCTGCGCAGAAGACGAAGTGGGGCTGGGTAGTTCTCATGCAGGCATTTTAGTACTCGATAGCTCCGCAGCGCCCGGTACAAGCGCAGCCAACTATTTTTCTCCTTACGAAGACCATGTTTTCGAAATCGGCCTCACTCCCAACCGCAGCGATGCAATGAGCCATTTGGGAGTTGCCCGCGACATATGTGCCTACCTGAGTCATCACGAAAAAAAAACCTACTCGGTACGCTTACCATATCCAACTGGAAACGCAGCGACTTCAGAAAAAAGGTTGACCATATTCGTTGACGTTGAAGACAATTTCGCATGCCCGAGATATTCCGGACTTACCATCACCGGGGTAAAAGTTGGATCTTCCCCAGCCTGGCTGGCGAACAGACTTAAAGCCGCAGGGATCAGGCCCATTAACAACATCGTGGATATTACCAACTATGTATTGCATGAAACCGGGCAACCACTGCATGCATTTGATGCAGATATGATCGCTGGCGGGAAAGTGATCGTCAAAAAACTGCCTGCAGACACCTCATTTCAATCGCTGGATGATAAGGAACGAAAGCTCCATGCTGAAGACCTTATCATTTGCGACGGCAACAGCGAACCCATGTGTATGGCAGGGGTGTTTGGTGGTAAATCAAGCGGTGTCTCCATGCAGACCGTAAACATATTCCTTGAAAGTGCCTGCTTCAACGCCGGCATGATCAGGAAAACTTCTTTCCGCCATCATCTCAGGACCGACGCGGCAACACATTTTGAAAAGGGGATCGACATAGGCAATACTGTAAATGTTCTGCAGCGCGCCGCACAACTCATCTGTAAGCTTGCCGGCGGAGAGCTGGCTTCAGATGTTGTTGATGTGTACCCCTCTCCCGCGAAGAAGGGAACGATCACCGTTTCATACGATTACCTGCGCCGGATCAGCGGGAAAAAATATGCGCGCGAAACAGTAAGGGGCGTATTGGAAAGCCTCAGTTTTGGCATTGAGGCAGACAACGAACATGAGATCACGGTGAGTGTTCCCCTGCATAAAACGGATGTGACACTGCCTGCAGATATTGCAGAAGAAGTCATGCGTATAGACGGGTTCGACAATATCGACATTCCCACGTCCATCACCATTACGCCTGCAACTGAAGAAAATATTCTGCCCTCTGTTTTAAAAGAAAAAATCTCGAATATACTGGCCGGAATGGGCTATTTCGAGATCATGAATAACTCGATCACGAATAGCGCTTTTCTTACCGATGAAGAATTACCAACAGCAGTAAGGATGATGAATAACCTGAGTGCGGAATTGGATTCACTGCGGGTGTCTATGCTTGAGACGGGTCTGCAGACGGTGTTACACAATCTCAATCGGAAGAATACAAACCTTCGTTTGTTCGAGTTTGGGAAAACCTATTCCACGGCTGGAGCAGGCAAGTACCGCGAGGTGGAACACCTGGCGATATTCCTGAGCGGTAAAAGCCGTGAAGAGAACTGGCATAATAAAAAAGAGATTTCAGATATATATCATCTTAAAGGCGTGGCTGGATCCGTGCTGGCTCAATTGGGCATCACAGGGCTGGAATTCCATGCATATGTCAATCCCCGTCTCGAAGAACATTTGGAGGTCAGATGCGGAGGTACCATTGTGGCCAATATTGGAAAGGCAAATTCAGCGCTTATGTCCAGGTTTGATATCAAGCAGGATGTTTATGTAGCAGACCTGCTTTGGGAAAACTGCGTGCAGCTTGCAGCGTCAAGAAAGCTTTCCTACCAGGAAATCCCACGCTTCCCGGCGGTACAAAGGGATCTCGCCTTCGTGGTGGACCATCAATTGGAATATGGTATGATAGAGGATGTACTTAGCCGAATCAGGATAACACGACTGAAACAAACCCGCCTGTTCGATGTTTTTGAAAGTGAGAAGCTTGGAGCCGGGAAAAAATCTATCGCCCTCAGTTTTACGTTCCTCGATGAAGAAAAAACCCTGACGGATAAGGATATTGACGAAATGATGCAGAAAATCATCGTAACTTTTGAAAAGGAACTGAATGCTGAAATAAGAAAAGCATGACATCACCAACAGAACAAATTGAAAGGATCAGGCTGAAGATCCAGGCCATATTGAAAAAACAGCAGACGCTCGAAAAGGAAAATGAAAAGCTTAAAACAGACATTGAGCGGAGGCTGTCCTTAGAAAAGGAATTAAAAGAAAAAGTGGGGCAGTTGGAAGAACAAACCAGTTTGCTAAAAGCGTCGTCTGGACAAATGGACGACGCTTCCAGGAAAGCTTTTGAAAAACAACTCAATCATTATATCAGGGAAATAGACCGATGTATAGCCATGCTAAGTCAGTAGTTGTGCAAATAATGGTTTCCCAATTTACATGGCAGGTTTTGGTAATCTCAAAACATCTACCTGGGTATTAACAGCCCATGCCGGTCTATCCCTTGTTTACCTGCTTATCAGATCAGACCCGTTTGATCATCCTGACCCTTGTTTCATTATCGCCAGTTTTCACCTCCAGTACATAAACGCCGTAGGGAAGGTCGTTCAACCCTTGCCACCTGTAATTTTTCTGGCCCTGGGGAATCTCGGCTTCTAAACTGCTCATGACGCTTCCCTGCTCATCTTTGAGCACGGCCCGAAGGCATGATGACGGCTCTTTATGGTCTACTTCGAAAACAACCGAATCAATAAACACGGCTGATTTTGGCTTGGCGAACATTCAGTGACTGTTTATACGTTAAATTGATACATGCGACCCCGGGTTCAGGATTTGTGTATCTTCAAGTTGAAAATCGATCTTAAGGGCAGGAAGTGAAAAAAATGTTCATAAATATATTCTTTAGTTTTCGATTATGCAAAATTTAATATCAGTAAATATTATAATAGGAGACCGTAACTACCGGGTTAGGATAGATGCCGTGGATGAAGAGTCTGTACGGAAAATCGCTAAACTGATCAACGACAAGATCCTGGAATTCAAATCCAGTTTTGCCGGCAAAGACATGCAGGATTACATTTCTATGGTTTTACTGTGGTTTGTCACTGAACAGCAGCAGGGTAACATTTCTGCTTCTGGCATCAATGAAGCCCTTGATAACCTGGAAGAACTGGTTAGTAAGTCCATAGGCTAATTGGCTGATGAGCTAATCCCCATCTAATCAGCTAATGCGCCAATCCCACTTTAGCAAACGATTAATTTATTGCTTAACTTCGTAGGTTACAGCCTTGGAATGGCTTGTAAAGATTTATAACGTGACATTGATAAAACCCAACATTCATGGATTTCATTCAAATTTTACCCATTATAATTGGTGTAATTGCTTTAGCCATTGGCATAGGAGCGGGTAAGTTCCTTTTCGCCAGGGATACGCGGAAACAAGTAGAAGAGGCGGCACAACAGGCAGAAAAGCTCATTGCGGACGCCAGGACCCAGACAGAGACGCTGAAAAAAGAGAAAATGCTCGAGGCCAAAGAGAAGTTCGTCCAACTTCGTTCCGAGCACGAAAAAGATGTCCTAGAAAGAAACAAAAAGATTAACGATTCCGAAATCAAGATCAAGCAGAAAGAGCAATCGATTAATTCGAAACTGGAAAACCTGGACAAGCAGGCCAGGGAAAATGACACCATTAAGGAAAACCTGAACAGGCAGATCGAAGTGATCAACCAGAAGCGTACCGAACTGGAGAAACACCAGGAGGAGCACATCCGGAGGCTCGAAAAAATTGCTGGTCTCACGGCCGATGAAGCCAAGACCCAATTGGTCGAGAGCCTTAGGCAAGAAGCTCATTCTCAAGCGATTACTATTCAGCAGGAAATCATTGAGGATGCCAAGCAGAAAGCCAATAAGGAAGCTCGAAAGATCATTATACAGTCCATCCAGCGGACAGCGGCAGAGCAGACCATAGAAAACACGGTCACCGTATTCAACCTCGAAAGTGACGAGATCAAGGGCCAGATCATTGGACGTGAAGGACGCAATATCAGGGCCATTGAAGCTGCAACAGGTGTTGACCTGATTGTCGATGACACCCCGGAAGCAATCGTTCTTTCCTCGTTCGACCCGCTGAGGCGGGAGATCGCCAGATTATCGCTCCAAAGGCTGGTAGCTGATGGTCGAATACACCCTGCCCGCATCGAGGAAGTAGTGGAAAAAACCCGGAAACAGATCGAAGAGCAGGTGATGGATATCGGCGAAAGGGCCGTTATAGAACTTGGAATACACGGGTTACACAAGGAATTGGTGAGGGTGGTAGGAAAAATGCGCTTCCGTTCTTCTTATGGCCAAAATCTGTTGATGCACAGTCGTGAAGTTGCCAATCTATGCGGTATAATGGCTGCAGAACTGGGCATGAACGCCAAACTGGCCAAAAGGGCAGGTCTTCTGCACGACATTGGAAAAGTTCCAGATGAAGAAACCGAATTAAGCCATGCCCTTCTGGGGGGCAAACTGGCTGAAAAATATGGTGAAAACCCGGCCGTCGTGAATGCCATTGCGGCTCACCACGATGAGATGGAAATGCAGTATGTGATATCCCCGATCGTGCAGGCTTGCGACGCTATCAGCGGCGCGAGACCGGGAGCCAGGAGGGAAATCATGCAGCAGTACATTCAGCGGATCAAAGACCTGGAAACCCTTGCTCTTACGTATCAAGGTGTGGAAAAAGCGTACGCCATCCAGGCAGGACGGGAACTCCGTGTGATCGTGGAGGCAGATAAAGTATCTGACAATGATTCTGAAAAGATCAGCTTTGACATGGCCCAGAAGATCCAGAACGAAATGACCTACCCGGGGCAGATAAAAGTTACCGTAATTCGTGAAAAGCGGACAGTAAACGTTGCCAGGTAACTTTTATAATGTGATATAATGTGGTAAATGTGGGGGAATGTGGTGAATGAATGAATGGCGTAACTGCTCTTCTCTCATTTGACCACATTCCCCATTTTATTTATCCCGGCGACCATTTGCCCAAAACCACCCGCCCAGAACAACTCGCAAAACAGATCTGCCGGAACCATCCTTCCACACCGGATCACCTCCACCCCAGATCACCTCTACCCTGGACCAAAAGGCCGCCACATTCACCACATTCATTCACCACATTCACCCACATTAATCACATTTATCACATTTAATTTGGCACAGCCAAATTTCCCCCCTACCTTCGCCGTCCAAATTTAAAGGATATGAATCCCGCATTAGATTTTGTACACGCCCAGCTTACAGTGACCAAAGAGGTTCCCAAATTCAAAGCAGGGGACAATATTACCGTTAACTACAAGATCATTGAGGGCAATAAAGAACGTATCCAGAGCTTTAAGGGCGATGTGATCAAACGTCAGGGCCAGGGAGCCACAGCCACATTTACCGTGCGCAAGGTTTCGGACGCCATTGGTGTGGAAAGAACCTTCCCGGTGAATTCCCCCAATATTGAGTCTATCGTGCTCAACAAAGCCGGTAAAGTGCGCCGCGCCAAATTGTATTTCCTCCGCAGCAGAAGCGGTAAAAGCGCCAGGATCAAGGAGAAAAGAGTCAGATAATTCATTATCATACATTTTAACATACGGGAGCGCCTTTGCTCCCGTTTTTGTTTTGACCGTATGGGTTCATAATTCTAACTTTGGTATTCACACAGATAAACTGACAAAAATGTTATCCAGCGTATTACTCTTAAGCATGCCCGGTGGAACTGAATGGATCATCATTGTTATTGCCATACTCGTTCTTTTTGGTGGTAGGAAGATCCCTGAATTTATGAGGGGAATTGGCCGCGGTATCCGCGAATTCAATGACGCAAAGACTAACGTGAAGAAGGAGATCGAGGACGGCATCAGTGAAAAAGACAAACAGCAGGTCTCATCCTGAGTGCTTAAAATCCCTGTCTCAGTTTGTATCAGCACCAGTCAATACAGCAATTTCACCAGGAAATTGAAGAGGGTTCTATTGAGTGCTCCTCTGTAGTTAAACACTATCTATCACGGATATCTTCTGCCACCAGGCTCAATGCATTCGTTGAAGTGTTTGAAACCGAAGCCCTGGAAAGGGCCGCGGAGCTTGACGCCAAGAAAAAAAGCGGCCACCCGGTAGGAAAACTATTTGGAGTGGTGATCGGCATCAAAGACGTGCTCTGCTACAAGGGACATCACGTTACGGCCGCCTCAAAGATACTCCAGGGTTATACTTCCTTATATTCAGCCACGGCCGTAGAACGCCTGTTGGCAGAAGATGCGATCATTATTGGTTCTCTGAATTGTGATGAATTTGCCATGGGTTCCTCCAACGAACACTCGTCCTATGGGAAAGTGCTTAACGGTCTTGACGAGAACCGGGTGCCAGGAGGTTCATCCGGCGGGTCGGCAGTAGCCGTTCAGGCCGGCCTTTGCATGGTTAGCCTGGGAAGTGATACGGGCGGATCCGTACGCCAACCGGCAGACTTCTGTGGCATAGTAGGTCTAAAACCCACTTATGGTCGCATTTCCCGCTATGGCCTCATTGCTTATGCATCGTCCTTCGACCAGATCGGTATTTTTTCTACTTCCGTACATGATGCAGCCCTTCTGCTGGAAGTAATGGCGGGACCAGATGAATTCGACAGCACGGTCAGTACCCAGCCGGTGCCTGAATACAGTCAGGCCATGGTGGGCGAAAAAAAAATCTATACCATCGCTTATTTCCCTGAGAGCCTGGAACACCCTTCTCTTGACCCCGAGATCAAAAAAGCGATCTACCTCCTTTTTGATACCCTTAAAGAGCAGGGCCACGCCGTCAGCCCCGTTAGATTTGATTACCTCGAATACATCGTCCCAGCCTACTACGTGCTCACCACAGCGGAGGCTTCTTCCAACCTATCCAGGTTCGACGGGGTAAAATATGGCCCCCGGGTGCCCGACGCAGAAGATTTAACAGGCTTTTACGAAAGAAACCGGTCTGCCGGATTTGGTAAAGAGGTTAAAAGAAGGATCATGCTTGCCAATTTCGTGCTCAGCTCAGGATACTATGACGCATATTTCACCCAGGCCCAGAAAGTCAGAAGGTTGATTATCAACAAAACAGACGAGGTTTTTCAGAACCACGACCTACTTCTGATGCCTACGGCGCCCTACCCCGCCTTCCGGTTCGGGGAGAAAAGCAACGACCCGATTGAGATGTTCCTGGCCGATCTTTTTACAGTTTTTGCCAATCTGGCAGGTATTCCGGCTATCTCCATACCCCTCACCCGGCATAGTAATGGCATGCCTTTTGGTGTACAGGTGATGACGGACCGGTTTAAAGAATTAACTTTGCTCCGCGCCGCGTCGCTAATCTCCAAACCCTGGAAACCTTAACGCCCCCATCCAATCCAGTACTCCAAAACCATCGAATCTCTTTTTTTAACAGGGGCATAAACACATTTCGAATGCATTCATTGAAGAAGTATGCCATGGTGGGTTTGTTCGTGGGGATCATTTCTCCGGGATTAGCTCAGTATAGCCCCTATTCAGATACCTTAGATATATCTAAACAGGCTCCGCTGGCAGATCAGCTGGAAGCTGGCGACCAGTCTGTTCATACAGTCGCCTTTACTGTTGAAAAGAAAGCAGAAGTAAGTACGGCTTCCAGTCTTATGACCCTTCACCCCAGGGCCATCCCCTTCGTAAAGGATTATCTTGAATTACACGAAGACCGTCTGATAAAGTTGAAATCTAAGGCCATCCCTTACTTCAAAATGATCGACAAGATATTTGCGGAGAAGGGTCTTCCTACCGAACTTAAATACCTGGCGGTGATAGAATCAGACCTGAGTTCATCTGCTACTTCATGGGCGGGTGCCGTAGGACCCTGGCAATTTATGCCTGAAACCGGGAAGCTGATGGGGCTGAAGGTTGGAAAATATGTTGATGAGCGCAGGGATCTTTATAAAAGCTCTTATGCCGCGGCAAAATATCTGAAGGGATTGTATGCCCAGCTGAACGACTGGCTATTGGTGATCGCAGCATATAACGGGGGTCCCAACCGCGTAGAGTCAGCGATCAGGAAAAGCGGAAGCCGGAATTTCTGGGACCTGCAGTATTTCCTTCCAGCCGAATCAAGGACCCATGTTAAGAAGTTTATCGCCACACACTATATTATGGAGGGGCAGGGAGGCATTACCACCACAGGCGCCAGTGACGCTGTTCGTTTGGGCTTACTGCCACCTTCAAAGGAGATCCTCGATAATACCTTGCTGCACACCCTGACCGGGCGCTACAACGCCGGCGTACTTACCAGGGCCATAGAGATGGATCCGGTAATGTTTAACCAGCTGAACCCCGCCTTTGATCAAAAAGTTGGATCAGAGGCATATGGCATGCGACTGCCTGAAGACAAAATGAAGTTATTCAACGAAAAGAAAATGGATATCCTCGAGGCTTCGGTGACTTTCATCCTGAGTGGCGCCGCTTCACAGTCTGAAACCATCTACCCTAAAGAGATCAGGATACCGGAGAAAAAAACAGCAACCAGGAAGTAGTATAACAGCACAAGCATTTATTCCTCTGGCACTCCTAATATCTTCTTGATGGCTGCTGCCTTGAGCAGACATTCTTCATACTCCTTCTCGGGATCACTCAGTGCCGTAATACCGGAACCCGCCATAAAAGACAGATAGCCTGTTCCAGCATGATACATGATGCTCCTGATCACCACGTTCAGGTCAAAATTCCCGCCCGGGGTGATGTATCCGACGGAACCCGAAAATATGCCGCGGGCAGTTCTTTCATACTTTTCAATCAATTCCATTACCCTGCGCTTGGGGGCACCTGTCATACTCCCCATAGGGAAACAAGCCCTGAGGATATCGGCAAAAGATACTTCTCCCTGAAGTTCACCGCTAACGGTTGAGATCATCTGATACACCTGTGGAAAGGAATAAATCCCAAACAACTCATCAACCTCCACGGTCCCCTCCTTACAAACTTTAGAAAGGTCGTTACGCACCAGGTCCACGATCATCACGTTCTCTGTTCTATCTTTCACGCTCTGTGCAAGCTGATCTTTCAACTCCTCATCATGCTGTTTATTTTCCGCATCCCGGGATATCGTACCTTTTATGGGTTGCGATATCAACCGCTCTCCTATCCTCGATAAAAACCGTTCAGGACTGGCACACATTAAATACTTATCATCGAGCCGATAAAAAACAGAAAAAGGATTTGGGGAAATGTCAGAGAGGGCCTTGTAGGTATCAACCGGATCTATTGAAACATGCTCCGCGTAGAACTCCTGGCAAAAATTGATCTCATAGCAATCACCCCGATGAATGTGTTCCTTGAGCTGGCTGATCACCTGTAGATATTCATCTCTTGAAAAACGCTGCTTTACCCGGATAACCTGCGGTGAAACACTACCTGACTTTGTGTTACATATCTCTTGAAATACCAGCTCATGATCCTGGTCCAGTGAGCCGAGTTCAACGCTGTCATCTTTCATTACGATCACAAACTGTGGAACAAACAAAAAGGCCGGGGGGAAGCCAATATGATCAGTATGCGCAGACTGCAGTCCCTCTATATCATCTTTGAGCTCGTAGGCCAGATGCCCGAATATCCAATCTTGCTGCCCGGCAGTGAACCTCTCAATGACCTCGAGGTTATTATCTCCGCCAACAGGCATGGCAGACGAAACACCTGCAGCAGCAACACATTCCTGTGCGTTGGGCGGGATAGAGTATTGATGATTATCCAGAAAACAACAAATGTTGAATTGGCTCAGCCAATTCAACATTTGCGATTTAAAATATAGTTTGTCCTCCAGGGGGAAAGAACGGAACGTCCTCAAGGTCAGAAGTCGTCTTCGTCGTCATCAAATCCACCAGAGTCATCCATAAAACCAAGGTCCTTGAATTCATCATCAATAGCGAAGTCGTCGTCATCGGCTTTCTTTGTGCCCGTTGCTGCTTTCTTTCCCTTTGATTTCGGAATATCAAATTCATTGAAGTCAGGATCCCATTCTTCCTCTTCTTCTACCTTCTCCCATTCATCCTCTACATCTGCTGTCTCATCATCATCCTCGTCGTCATCTGCTTTTGCAGATGCTTTACGGCCTTTCTTAGACGTTGCCTCTTCAGCATCATCCATATCATCATCATCATCCTCGTCAACTTTCTTTTTTGAACGGGATGCAGGCTTGGAGGATGATTCAGGATCTTCCTCTTTCTTTGCTGTTACTTTTTTCAGTTTGTCAGACTTCGCCATATCGAGCAGAATTATCGACGTAAAATTTCCACCTAATTTTTAATTGGCCAAATTTTTCCTGAACATTTTTATCCGACCTATTTGAGCCTGATGATCTGGTCCCTTCCGGGGCCATTTGAAACATGGGAAACGTCCACTCCCAGATACCCGTTCACATGATGAATATAGTTCTTCATCAGTTCCGGAATATCTCCGGCAGAAGAAATATTTGTGATATCTTTTTTCCAGCCTGGCAGTGTGGTATACATGGGTTCGATTGCGGCCTTCATCATCTGGTAAGGCACCTCGGTTTTACGCTCGCCGTTGATGAGGTAGCTTTCACAAAGGGAGAGGCTATCAAAGCTATCCAACACGTCTGCTTTGGTCATGATCACCTTGGTGACGCCGTTGATCATGCAGGCAAATTTCAATGCCACCAAGTCTATCCAGCCGCAACGCCTTGGCCTGCCGGTAGTGGCTCCAAACTCGCTTCCCAGGCGCCTCAATTCTTCACCGGTCTCTTCATGCAACTCAGTGGGGAACGGTCCGCTACCCACCCTGGTACAATATGCCTTGGACACACCCATTACGTCGCGGATCTTCTGCGGCGCAACACCAAGGCCGGAACATACGCCCGAAGTAGTGGTACTGGAGGAGGTCACAAAGGGGAAAGTTCCGAAATCAACATCAAGCATACTCCCCTGGGCTCCTTCTGCCAATACTTTCGCGCCCTTACTGATCTTATCGTTGATGAAATACTCTCCGTTTACGATCTTCAGTTCCCGCATGAACTCCAGGGCTTCGAAAAATTCCTCTTCCCATGCGTTGATGTCTTCCGTAAAGTTATTCGAATCGAGCAGCCGCTGGTGTTTGAGCCTGAGTTTGATATACTGTGTGGTAAAGTTCCTGTCGAGCAAATCACCTACCCGGAGGCCATTCCTCCCTGTCTTGTCCATATAAGCAGGTCCGATACCTTTTAATGTGGATCCGATCTTCTCGTTGCCTTTAGATATCTCAGATGCTTTATCCAGCGCACGGTGCGTGGGCAGGATCAGGTGGGTTCTCTCAGAAACATATAGATTCTTCCGGCAGTCCACTCCCATGTCGCTCACTTTCTGCGCTTCCTTCTTGAGTGTTACGGGGTCGAGAACAACGCCATTGCCAATCAGGTTTATGGTATCCTCATGAAACACCCCTGAGGGGATCTGGTGAAGCACTACTTTCGTTCCGTTCACATAGAGTGTATGACCCGCATTGGGCCCGCCCTGAAAACGAGCAATGATATCGTACGAGGGGGCGAAATAATCTACGATCTTTCCTTTCCCTTCATCACCCCATTGAAGGCCTAAAATAACATCAACCATGTACCGTTTTTGAAGGGGTCAAAGATAGTGTGATAATATGAACTAAACCGATTCCGTATCAAAACGCTCAACAGAATGTATCCCGGGTAATTGCTTAAGCCTGTCAAACAGTTTTTCCAGTTCGTCTTTATCATGAACGAAGAGTTTGATATTGCCCCTGAACACCCCTTCATTGGCCTCAATGGTAAGGGCTGCTATATTGATCTTTAGCTCTCCGGAGATGAGGTTGGTGATCTTGTTGATCACACCCACATCGTCTAAACCGATGATGTTAATTCCGGTAAGAAAGGAGATCTCTTTGTTCTTGGCCCACTTGGTTTTGACCACCCGGTGCCCGAACTGGGAAAGAAGCCTGGTGGCATTGGGACAATTGGTACGGTGAATGATCAATCCTTTTCCGGTAGACACAAAGCCAAATACATCGTCCCCGGGAATGGGCTTACAACAATTGGCCAAATTATATACGATCCTGTCGCTGCTCTCGCCGAAAATGATCAGCTCGGTATCCTTTTTAGGGATCACCTTCGTATAATCATGTTCCTGCTTTACCTCTTCCGTCCTAACTGGTTTTGGGGGCTCCAGTTTATCACCCATTACCTGAAAATCTTTCAGCTCTTTCAGGTCCACCGCCTTCGTGGCGATCCGGTAAAACAGGTCGAGGGACGACTGCAACTTATAGAAGTTGGTGACCACTTCGATGTTATGCGGGTTGTATGGCACGCCAATGCCATCCAGTTTTCGCTGCAGGGTATACTTCCCGTCTTCTGCCACCTTTCGTTTCTCTTCTTTCAGGGCATCCTTGATCTTGTTCCTCGCCTTGGCTGTAACTACAAAATTTAGCCAGTCTTCACTGGGCTTCTGTTTGTTGGAGGTAATGATCTCGATCTGATCCCCGCTCCTCAGTTTATGCGAAATGGGTACAAGTTTGTGGTTCACTTTCGCTCCGATACATTTGGTACCGATGGCACTATGAATGGCAAAAGCAAAATCAAGGGCCGTGGAGTTGATGGGCATCATCTTCACGTCTCCTTTCGGCGTATATACATAGATCTCCTCTGTAAGAAAAGACGTTTTAAAATCGTGGAGGAAATCTATGCTCCCGATCTCCTGGTGCATCAGGGCTTCCCTTATCTGGGAGAACCACTGGTCGAACCGGTCTTCATCCTGTCCGCCTTCCTTGTATTTCCAGTGTGCAGCCAATCCTTTCTCCGCGATTTCATTCATCCGTTTCGAGCGGATCTGCACTTCTACCCAGCGGCCCTGCGGACCCATCACCGTAGTGTGCAGCGCCTCGTAACCGTTCGACTTGGGGTTGCTGAGCCAATCCCGCAGGCGTTCCGGCGAGGGTGTGTACATGTCTGTAATAAGGGAATATACTTTCCAGCAGTCTTCTTTTTCCCGTTCCTGGGGCGAAGTAAGGATGATCCGGATGGCGAAAAGATCGTAAACCTCTTCGAAGCTAACCCCCTTCTTCTTCATCTTATTCCAGATGGAATGTATCGATTTGGGGCGGCCCTGGATCTCGTAATCAAACTCCCCGCGATCGAGCTTTTCCTTAATGGGTTTGATAAACTCGTTGACATACCTGGTCCTCTCCCTTCTTGTTTCAGAAAGTTTCCTGGCGATCTCTTTATAGGTATCCGTTTCCAGGTATTTCATGGAAAGGTCTTCCAGCTCCGTTTTCACGTTGTAAAGCCCCATCCTGTGGGCCAGAGGCGCGTATACATAAACCGTCTCAGAAGAAACTTTCAGCTGCTTTTCAGCCTTCATGCTGTCTAAGGTCCGCATGTTATGCAGCCTGTCTGCCAATTTGATGAGAATGACCCTGGGATCATCGGTAAGGGTGAGCAGGATCTTCTTGAAATTCTCGGCCTGCTGGCTGGAGTTGGCATCTACCACATTGGATATCTTGGTAAGGCCGTCGATGATCCTTGCGATCTCGTTTCCAAATTCCCTTTCAATATCGTCGAGCGTAACGTCCGTGTCTTCCACCGTGTCGTGGAGCAATGCACAAATGGTAGAACGAACACCCAGTCCGATCTCTTCCACACATATCCTGGATACTGCCAGGGGGTGGAGGATATAGGGCTCGCCACTTTTGCGACGCATGGTCTTATGGGCATCTACCGCGATTTCAAAGGCCCGGCGCAGCAATTCCTTGTCACCGGGCTTCAATTTTGGCTTCAGTACACGCAATAATGCCCTGTATTGTCTCACGATCTCCTTCTTCTCCGGTTCGTCGGTGAGATTATATTTCGGCACGGACTGTTGTTGGTCAAGCAACTCCATACGCGAATTTACGGATTAACGAATTAGCGTATGGGCGGATTAACGGATAGTAAGGTAGGTATCAGTAAACAATCCGCTAATTCGACAATTCGACAATTCGCCAATCCTTTAGGCTGTCATTTTCAAAAAAATCCTACCTTTGCACCCCTTCATGCGCATGTGGCGTAATTGGTAGCCGCGCCAGACTTAGGATCTGGTGTTTCACGACGTGGGGGTTCGAGTCCCTCCATGCGCACAAAGCCGAATACAACTGTCAATAACAGTTGTATTTACAATTAAACTAGTCCGACAGTCGCGAATAGCTATTTCGGAGGCTAATCAGTCAATTCGTTAATTCGTCAATCAGTCAATTTTTTTTATGCCTACAGTTTCCAGAGAGAACATCAGCACGTTAAATGATAAGTTAACCGTGACCGTGAACCGGGAGGATTATTTCCCTGCATTTGAGAAGGCGCTGAAACAATTTGCCAAAACCGCCAACATTCCAGGTTTCCGTAAAGGCATGGTGCCTGCGGGGATGGTCCGCAAAATGCATGGCCCGGCTTTGTTTGCCGATGAAGTACTTCGGAGTATTGAGAAAGGACTGATGGAATATCTGCGTGAAGAAAAGCTGGACATTTTTGGACAACCTCTTCCAAGTGCAGAAAATTCGGCTGACCAGCTTAACCTGAATGATCCGGGCGATTACAGCTTTTCATTTGAAATTGGATTGAAGCCGGAATTCAATATCGATCTTGAATCCTACACGATGGATAAATACAAGATCGGCGTTACCGCGGAGATGATCGAAGAAGAAGTGGACAGGCTCAGGCAAAGGCTGGGAAAGATGCAGGAACCTGAAACCGTCGAAAGCGAAGACAATGTGCTGAATGTGGTGTTTGAAGCGTCAGATGCAGAAGGCAATGCGGTTGAAGGCAGTGCCAAAAAAGAAAATTCACTATTGGTCAAATACTTCACGCCCGAGACCAGGACAAAACTGATGGGGCTGAAGAAAGAAGACCACATCGTTGTTCAACTGACTACCGCTTTTGATGAGAAGGAAAGGGAATGGGTGATCAAAGATCTGGGTGTGGACGCTGATGATACAGCGCAGCTTGAGAATCACTATAAGATGACCATCGCGAAGGTTGGTCTGGTTGAAAAAAGAGAGCTCAACGAGGAATTTTTCAAGGAAGCATTTCCTAAAAAAGATATCAAAAGCGAAGAAGAGCTGAGAAATACCATCAGCGAAGAGATCGCCGATCAGCTGGATAAACAAACAACGAATTATCTCCATCACGAACTCTATCACAAGCTGCTGGATAATGTGAAAATGGATTTTCCTGAAGCTTTCCTGAAACGCTGGATGCAAACCGGCGGCGAGCAGGCAAAAACCGCCCATCAGGTAGAAGAGGAATTCCCCGGCTTCAGGGATCAATTGCGCTGGACCCTGATCAGCGACCAGATCGTCAGGGAAAACAACCTTGATGTCAGCCCCGAAGAAATGAAAGACTACATGAGGCAGCAGATCATGGGCTATTTTGGAGGGATGAGTTTGGATGGCAATGTAGAATGGCTTGACAGCTATGTGGACCGGATGATGAAGGATGAACAACAACTGGACAGCTCCTACCGGAGGCTGATCACAGAAAAGATATTCAATTGGGCGGCCACGAAGGTCAAAACCAGTGAGAAGCCCACCACCACCGACGAGTTCATGAAGATGCAGGCAAAGCACAATCATGAGCACCATGAACACGAGGATGCCTGATACCACCGGATAGGTGGTTATTCATTTAATTCAAGAGCACCTGGGAAATTTCAGGTGCTCTTTCGATTTTTAAACCCCGGCATTCTTAGCCCTACAATCTTCCCCCGTCGTTTTGTCTGATTTTGCGGATTTGCACGATTTTGGACATTCAAATGCTTTAAATTGCCCAATAATCAAAATACCTACTATGGATCTTGGAAAAGAATTTGAAAAATATGCGGTTAAGCATCGGGGTATATCCAGTAGTCTGCTGCATGGTTATACTAACCATATGGTCACCAACCTGACTCCAAATATCATCGAGGAAAGACCTATGAATGTAGCTGT
>Ga0164293_10000920_pt1 | contig 24566 bp, 21 predicted proteins | sample GEODES118metaG_FD_111487 | JGI IMG/M metagenome (GOLD analysis project Ga0164293, IMG submission 111487) | Eutrophic lake water microbial communities from Lake Mendota, Wisconsin, USA - GEODES118 metaG | ecosystem: Environmental > Aquatic > Freshwater > Lake | place: USA: Lake Mendota...
CGCTGGACATCGCGGCGTTGACCGAGCCGATGGCGGTTGCCCTGCACGCGGTACGGCGCAGCGACATCAAGAAGCGCGACACCGCGGTCGTTGTGGGCTGCGGCCCGGTCGGGCTGGCCATCATCTGCCAACTCAAGGCGCTGGGCGTCGAGAGGATCGTCGCCAGCGATCTCTCCGCGGCGCGCCGGGCACTGGCCAGTCGGTGCGGCGCGGACACAGTGGTCGATCCGAAGGTGGACTCGCCGTACGAGAAGGCAACCGGCAAGGGGATGGTGACCGACTTCGCGGGGCTTGCCGAACTCGGCGTCGGCTCGATGGAGAAGCTGCGCAGGCTGCCCGGCTGGGAGCACCTCTACCGGGCGGCCGATGCGCTCGGTGCGGCCGGGCCGAAGCGGCCGGTGATCTTCGAATGTGTGGGTGTGCCCGGGATGATCGACGGCGTCGTGGCTGCCGCGCCGTTGAATTCCCGCGTCATCGTCGTCGGTGTGTGCATGAATCCCGACCGGCTCCGGCCGGCGATGGCCGTCGGCAAAGAAATCGACATGCGCTTCGTCTTCGGTTACACGCCACTGGAATTCCGGGACAGCCTGTACATGCTGGCCGACGGGAAACTCAACGCCGCACCGCTGATCACCGGCAAGGTCGGACTGCACGGGGTGGCGGCGGCATTCGACGCGCTCGGCGACCCCGAGACGCACGCGAAGATTCTCATCGACCCGCGCAGCGACGCCACCGCGCCTTAGTAGCCTTTGGCGGCCCATTCGTCGTAGTGCACGATCTCGTCCCCGATCGTCGTCGAATCCCCGTGCCCGGTGCAGACCATCGTGTCGGCCGGCAGGGCGCCAAGCTTGTCCTTGATCGACGCGAGGATGGTTCCGAAGTCCGAGAATGACCGGCCGGTGGCACCGGGGCCGCCCTGGAACAGGGTGTCGCCGGAGAACACCACACCCAGGTCCGGTGCGTAGAGGCAGGTGGATCCGGGGGAGTGGCCCGGGGTGGCGATCGCGCGCAGTTCGACACCTCCCGCGGTGAGGATCTGACCGTCCTGCAGAGCGCGAAACGCCTTGTCGCCGTGAGTCATCTCCCACAGCATCGTGTCGGCCGGGTTCAGCAGGACCGGCGCGTCGAGGTCGGCGCTCAATTGCGGGGCCACGGTGATGTGGTCGTTGTGGCCGTGCGTGCACACCACCGCCACGACGTGCCGTCCGCCGACCGCAGCCTCGATGGCGCCGGCGTCGTGGGCGGCGTCGATGACGATCACCTCGGAGCCGTCACCGACGATCCAGATGTTGTTGTCGACGTCCCAACTGCCGCCGTCGAGTTCGAAGGTCCCGTGGGTGAGGACCCGTTGAACGCCGCCGCTCACAGCTCTCTGTTCTTCGCGCAAGCGCTCATCACAGCTCTCCGTTCTTCGCGCAAGCGCTCATCACCAGACCACCACCGAGCGCAGCACCTCGCCGGCGTGCATTTTGTGGAACGCCTGCTCGACCTGATCCAACCCGATGCGCTCGGAGACGAACCGTTCCAACGGCAGACGGCCCTGCCGGTGCAGGTCGATGAGGGTGGGGAAGTCCCGTTCCGGCAGGCAATCGCCGTACCAGGACGACTTCAGCGACCCACCATGGGAGAAGAAGTCCACCAGTGGCATGTCCAGTCGCATGTCGGGGGTTGGAACACCAACCAGGACAACGGTTCCGGCCAGATCCCGGGCGTAGAAGGCCTGCTTCCAGGTTTCCGGGCGGCCGACTGCGTCGATCACCACATCGGCCCCGAAACCGCCGGTGAGATCCTGAATCGTCTCGACGACATCACGTTCGCGGGCGTTCACGGTGTGGGTGGCACCGAAGTCCCGCGCCCATGCCAGCTTGGTGTCGTCGGTGTCGACGGCAATGATGGTCCGCGCCCCGACCAGGCGCGCACCGGCGATAGCGGCGTCGCCCACACCGCCGCAGCCGATTACCGCGACGGTATCGTCGCGGCTCACCGACCCGGTGTTGACCGCCGCGCCGATGCCGGCCATCACCCCGCAGCCGAGCAGGCCGGCCACCGCGGGATCGGCCTGCGGATCGACCTTGGTGCACTGGCGCTGGTGCACCAGTGTCTTGTCGGCGAACGCCCCGATACCCAGTGCCGGGCTCAGTTCGGTGCCGTCGGCCAGGGTCATCTTCTGAGTGGCGTTGAAGGTGGAGAAGCAGTACCAGGGCCGTCCGCGCCGGCAGGCCCGGCACTGCCCGCACACCGCGCGCCAGTTCAGAATCACGAAGTCGCCGGGTGCGACGTGGGTGACGCCTTCGCCCACCGTCTCCACCGTGCCGGCGGCCTCATGCCCGAGCAGGAACGGGTAGTCGTCGTTGATTCCCCCCTCGCGGTAGGTCAGGTCGGTGTGGCACACCCCGCAGGCCTTGACGGCGACGACGACCTCGCCCGGGCCGGGATCGGGAATGACGATGTCGACCAGTTCGACCGGTTGCCCCTTGCTCCGCGAGATCACGCCCCGCACGGTCTGGCTCATGATCTTCAGACCTTAGTGTCTGAGAGAAGGGGTAATGTCACGCCGGAAACCACTGTGAGCAGAGGGAAGCGGATGTCGGGCGGTCTGGTCGGCTTACTGGACGATATTGCTGCGCTGGCCAAACTGGCCGCCGCCTCACTCGACGATGTCGGCGCGGCCGCCGGCAAGGCCAGCGTGAAGGCGGCCGGGGTGGTGGTCGACGACACCGCGGTGACGCCGCAGTACGTCCGGGGCCTGGCGGCCAAGCGTGAGTTGCCCATCATCGGGCGGATCGCCAAGGGCTCGTTGCGCAACAAACTGCTGCTCATCCTGCCAGTGGCCCTGCTGCTCAGTGCCATTGCGCCCAAGTTGGTCGAAATCATCCTGATGCTCGGCGGCTGCTACCTCTGCTACGAGGGCGCGCACAAAATCATCCACCGACTGCGTCATGACGACCACGACCACGACGCCCCGTCCGCCGAACTGGGCCCTGAGGCCGAGGCGAAGACCATCGCCGGGGCGATCCGGACCGACTTCATCCTCTCTACCGAAATCATGGTGATCGCCCTCAAAGAGGTGCTGCACGAACCGCTGGTATCCCGCGGGGCGATCCTTGCCGTCGTCGCGGTGGGGATCACCGTCGGCGTGTACGGGGTCGTCGCGTTGATCGTCAAGATGGATGACATCGGCCTGATGCTGGCGGAGCGGAAGTCGGCGGGTTCGCAGCGGTTGGGCCGGATGCTGGTGGCCGGCATGCCGAAAGTCCTGGCCTGGCTCTCGGTTATCGGCACCGTCGCCATGTTGTGGGTCGGCGGGCACATCCTGCTCGGCGGAGCGGCGGAACTGGGGTGGGGGGCGCCGTACCATCTGGTGCACCAGATGGAGCACCTGGTGCATGGAGTGCCCGTCGTCGGCGGCGTCCTCGGCTGGGTCGTCAACACCCTCATTTCGGCGATCGTCGGCGTCATCGTCGGCGTCATCCTGGTGCTGGTCATCGAACGTCTGCCACTGCGCCGGTCCAAGGGCGAGCACGGCGCCGCCGCGCCCGACGGCGCCGCGCACTGACCGCGTGCCCGCCGCCGCCCTGGAGGCCATCGCGCAATGGCCCGTGCCGTCGGCCGCCGCAGCGGTAATCGGAGCATCCGGGCTACTGGCGGCCTACGGCCAGACCGGCCGGCCCTTCAAGCTGGCCTCGGTCACCAAGCCCTTGGTGGCACGCGCCGCGCAGGTCGCCGTCGAAGAGGGAGTCGTCGAACTCGACACCCCGGCCGGGCCGCCGGGTTCCACGGTGCGGCATCTGCTGGCGCACGCCTCCGGGCTGGCGTTGAACTCCGCGGAGACCCTGGCGCGCCCAGGCGCCCGCCGGGCGTACTCCAACTACGGCTTCCAGGTGCTCGCCGAGACCATCGAGGCGCACTCCGGCATCGCGTTCGGCAGGTATCTGTCCGAGGCGGTCTTCGAACCGCTGGGCATGGCCGATTCCCGACTGGACGGCGCCGCCTCGGCCGGGTTCGGCGCAGTCTCCACAGTGGCGGATTTGGCCGCGTTCGCCGGTGATCTGCTGCGACCGAGAACCGTTTCGGCGCAGATGCATGCCGAGGCCACCCGGGTGCAGTTCCCGGGGCTGACCGGGGTGCTTCCGGGATACGGGCCGCAGCGACCCAACGATTGGGGACTCGGTTTCGAGATCCGGGACGGAAAATCACCGCACTGGACGGGTGCCGGGAACTCCGCGGGCACCTTCGGTCACTTCGGGCAGACCGGCACGTTCATCTGGGCCGATCCGGCCTGTGACCTGGCCTTGGTGGTGCTGACCGACCGGGACTTCGACGACTGGGCCAAACCGCTGTGGCCTGCGCTAGCCGACCGGGTCTTGGCCGAGTTCAAATCGGACTAGCGCAACAGGTGCATCAAGAGGCACAATAGACACGCACGGCTCAACTTCATCTTCGGAAACATCAGGTCGTTGGGGAAGACGTCCCTAGTGGAACCGAAGGAGCAAGGTGATGCGTGCGTCGAACCAGTTCGCCGACGCGACGACAGGTGTGGTGTACCTCCACTCCTCACCCGCGGCGGTGTGCCCACACGTCGAGTGGGCGTTGTCGTCGACCCTGGGAGCAGGGGCGAACCTCAAGTGGACCCCGCAGCCGGCTATGCCCGGACAACTGCGCGCGGTCACCAACTGGATTGGGCCGGTGGGAACCGGCGCCCGGTTGGCCAACGCGCTGCGGCAGTGGTCAGTGCTGCGCTTCGAGGTCACTGAGGACCCGAGCCCCGGCGTGGATGGTCAGCGGTACTGCCATACCCCGCAGTTGGGGCTCTGGAGCGGGCCGATGAGCGCCAACGGCGACATCATGGTGGGCGAGATGCGGCTGCGCACCCTGATGGCGGCCGGGGCCGACACCCTGGCAGCCGAACTGGACACCGTGCTGGGCACCGCGTGGGACGAGGCTCTGGAGGCCTACCGCGACGGTGGCGACAGCGGCGAGGTCAGCTGGCTCAACCGCGGAGTGGGTTAGTGAACGCGACTGGGAGGCCGGGACCCAATCAGGTCTAATGGCCCCAGACGGAGGAGAGCCATGGACTTGTTCGAGCGCCAGTGGCAGACGTACCGCAGCGTGGTCGACCACGACTGGATGGAGCACCGCGGATTAGCGGCCGCGTGCGACAGCGCCCTCACCGCATGGCTGGCTGACCATCCCGAGCGGCAGGGCCGAGCCCATCTTCTCGATCTCGGCTGCGGCGATCTCGCACAGATGGCATCGGTGTTCGCCGGACTGCCACTGGGCTCCTACTGCGGTGTGGACATCACCGCGCAGGTGCTTCCCGCGGCGCGCGCCGCCCTGGGCCCGGTGCCCTTCATCGCGGAGTTCCACCGGGTCGATGTGACGGCGTTCGTCGACGCCGAGGGCCCGACGTTCGACCTCGTCCACGCCGCACTGGTGTTGCACCACCTCACCGACTCCCAGAAGACGGACTTCCTCACCGCACTTCGCCGGCGGACCCACCCCGACGGTCTGTTCGTGTGGGCCGACGTCTTCCGGAATCCGGGTGAATCCATTCCCGAATACGCGGCCCGCTACGCGACCCGTATTCGCGGCGACTGGACCGTCCTGGAACACGAGGCGCGCGAAGCCCTCGTGGCGCACATGAGCACCTATGACTTCCCCGCCGACCGGGAGGAAGTCGTCGACATGGCCCGACGTTGCGGATGGCACTTGCACTGGGTCTGGCAGGGAACCCACCGCGCCGAAGCCGTGGCCGTGCTGACCCCGGCCGATTCCTGAGAGTTCGGCTCAGAGCCGCGGTGATCGCGGCGGGGCAGTCAGGGGCGGGTCTTGCGCGGAGATCAACGGGGCCAACCGCTCGGCTGACCGCTTGGCTCGTGGCGAGGTTGAGAGGACGCCCAGCGCGGCGATTGCCAGCCCCAGAACGAGGAGAAACAGCCAGAGCGGATCGGCCGCTGAGGTGAAGTCCCCGACGGGGGGTGACAGTGCTCCGGCGGCCAGCACGCCACTGAGCGCGACTCCCAGACTGATGCCAACCTGCTTGCTGGTGCTGGTGATTCCCGCCGCTGCGCCGGCACGGTCCTGCGGCATACCGCTCACTGCGGCGTAGTTGATCGGCACGGTGACCATGCCGAAGGTGATGCCGAAGGATACGAAGATCAGCATCAGCAACCATCGCGGCGCCATCGGAGTCAGAAAGATCAGCATCGTCGACATCGCGGCGATCATCAGCCCGGCGATAACAAGCGGCGGCCTGCTGCCGACCCGGCCGACCATCCGGCCCGAGATCGGCGAGAACACCAGGACGGCGAGCCCCACCGGCAGTAACAACAGACCTGCATGCACGGCGGGGTAGCCCCGCCAGCCCTGCAGGTAGATCGACATCATGAAGAGGAAGGCTCCCCAGACGATAAAGACGAACAATGCGGTCAGTGCTGCCGACGCGAACGGAATCGAGCGGAAAAACCGCAGTTCGATGAATGGATCGGCGTGCCACGCCTCGTAGTGCAGGAAGCCCACGAACGCCAATACCGCGGCGACGGCAGTGGCCATGATCCACGGATGTGTCCAGCCCCGGCCCGGGGTCTCGATCAGGACGAGCACCAGTCCGAAGAGGCTGCACGCAGCCAGCAACTGCCCGACCGGATCAATGCCGCGAATCGTCGCCGATCTGCTTTCCGGCACCAGCACCGCACACAGGGCGATCGCCATCGCGCCGACGGGGAGGTTGATCCAGAACACCGAGCGCCACCCGAGCGCGTCGATGAGCACTCCTCCGACGACCGGCCCCAGCGCCAGTGACGCGCCGAACACCGACCCCCAGATGCCGATCGCGCGGGCCCGTTCGACGGGCCCGACGAAGACCTGGCTGATGATCGCCAGCGCAACCGGATTCATCATCGAGGCGCCCACTGCCTGGACCGCTCGTGCGCCGATCAGGACATTGATGTCGGGTGCCAGGCTGCACAGCAGAGAACCGACCATGAATATCGCGGTTCCGATCTGCAGGATCCGGCGTCGGCCGAACCTGTCACCGGCGGCGCCGCCCAGCAATTGCAGCGACGCCACGCCCAGTGCGTAGATCGCGATAACCCACTGGGCATGCGCGGCGGTGGCTGCCAGGTCGGTCCGAATAGCTGGGATGGCGAGGTTGGCGATGGTCAGGTCCATCCCGGTGATCAGCACGGCGAGGCAGCAGGTCGCAAGGACAGCGGCCTTGCGGCGGCCGCTGAGGTCTCCTGCGCGCAAACCCACCCCGTCGGAGCGGCCGGAGGCACCGGAGTAGATCACGGCCCGACATTAGTTACCGGCGGGGGCACGCGCGGCGGGGGTACGCGCGTCGACGGCGGCAACTATCTGATGAAGATTGTCAGCGCCTTGGGTACGGCCGAAATCTCCGCCGGAAGCGGGCAGACATAGTCGCCGTCGGCGTAGGCGTTGATGCCGGGGGAGTCGACCATGATGGTTCGGGCCCGGTCGGTGGTCACCTCGTCCAGGGCGATGTGGGTGCCCTTGAACACTGTGGGGAAAAGTCGAACCAGCTTGGTGCGGGAACCCGTTCGCACCATGGTTACGTCCAGCATCCCATCGGAGTGATCGGCGTTGGGGCAGATCAGCATTCCGCCGCCGTAGCTGCGGGTGTTGCCGAAGGCGGCCAGGGTGAGGTCGGTGACGATTTCCCGTTCGCCGTCGAAGACCACCCTGAACGGCAGCGCTCGGAGCTTGGATAACTCGGCGACGATGGCGAGGTTGTAGCGCATCCGGCCGTGCGGCCACCGCATGCGGTTGACGCGGTCGCTGACCAGCGAGTCGAAACCCGTCGCCGCGATGGTGCCGAAATAGGTACTGGTTCCATCGGTTCCGCGGATCAGGCCGAGGTCGACGGTGGTGGTGCTCCCGGCGGCGATGATGTCGACTGCTGCGGCGGGATCACCGGTCGGGATGCGGTACTCGCGGGCGTGGTCGTTGCCGGTTCCGGCCGGGACGATGCCCAGCGGAATGCCGCTGTTGGCCAGGCTCTGCAGCGCGAGCCGGATGACGCCATCCCCGCCGACCACCACCAGTGCGTCGGTGCCTGCGTGCACAGCCTCGTCGACCAGTTCGCGGGCGTGGTCGGCGTCGCGGCCGACGATCTCGACGACGTCGATGCCGAGTTGCTGGAACCGGGCCACCGACTTCTCGGCGGCGTGCGGCGCGTTACCGTGACCGGCCATCGGGTTGGTCAGCACGGTGACGCGCGACAGCGTTGTCGAGTCAGGCAGCGTCACGGAATCAGCTTGCCCGGATTGAGAATTCCGGCCGGATCCACCGCCTGCTTGACCGCCCCTAGGATCTGCACGCCCAATTCACCGATCTCGGCCGGCATCCAGTGCCGGTGGTCGGCGCCGACCGCATGATGGTGGGTGATCGTTGCGCCGTTGGCGACGATGGCGTCACTGGCGGCCACCTTCGCGGCATGCCATTGCGCTGCCGCGTCACCACGTTGCCCGGCGACGACGGTGAAGTACAACGAGGCGCCGGTCGGATAGACATGCGAGATATGGCACATCACCAGAGCGCTTGTGCCGCTTGCGGTCAAGCTCGCGGTCAGTGCCTCGGTGACCGCCGCCTTGAGCGTCGGGATGTTCGACCAGCAGGTCGCAGTCTCCAGGGTTTCGCAGAGCGCGCCGGCCTTCAACAGCGAGTCGCGGAGGTAGGGGGCGTCGAAACGGCCCTTCTCCCAGGACTTCGCGGCTTCCTCGCCCAGTGACGTTCCGCCGTGCGCAGCCAATACGGCTCGGGTCTCGGCGTGCCGGCTCTCGGCGTGGGCCGCGGTGCCCTCGAACACGGTGATGGCCAGACAGCCCCCGGTAGTGCTCTGCTCGCCGATGCTGTGAGTGGTAGCCAGATTCACGCCGGTCTCGACTTCGTCAGACAGTCGCAGCACGGTCGGTCCGGTGCCGGTCTGGATGACGGCGCGCAGCGCCTCGGCGCCGGTGGCGAAATCGGGGAAGGACCATGCCTCGTAGCGGACGGCTTCAGGCACCGGGTGCACGCGGACCCGCACCCGGGTGATGACCCCGAACACCCCTTCGGAACCGCAGAACAGTTCGCGCAGATCCGGCCCGGCGGCCGAAGCCGGGGCCCGGCCGAGATCAAGTGCGCCCGCGGGGGTGATGACGTGCAGACCGCGGACCATGTCGTTGAACCGGCCGTATCCGGCCGAATCCTGACCGGAGGATCGGGTCGCGGCGAAGCCGCCGATGCTGGCGAACCGGAAGCTCTGCGGGAAATGTCCGAGGGAGAAGCCGCGCTCGCCGAGCAGTTCCTCGGCCTGCGGTCCGGTCATCCCTGCGCCGAGTTCGGCCTCGCCGGAGACCTCGTCGAGCCAGTGCAGGGTGTCCAGGCGGCGCAAGTCCAGCGTGACCACGGAGTCGAACTCGCCGCGAATGGGGTCCAGTCCGCCGACCACGCTGGTCCCGCCGCCGAAGGGCACCACGGCGATGCGGTGCCGTGAGCAGTAGCCCAGGATCGCGGCGATCTCGTCCTCGTTTCCGGGCAGGATCACCGCGTCGGGTGTGTCCTGATGAATCTGCTTGCGGCGAAGCAGGTCTGGTGTGGACTTGCCGCCGGCGTGCAGGATCCGATCGTGGTCGCCGGTCCGCAGGTACTGGCCGCCCACGATCGTGGCAAGGCCGTCGATGTGGTTTTGCGGCAGGGCCGGCGGGGATAGCCGCACCTCGTCGAGGGCCGGTGCGGCGATCTCGGTACCGGTCAGGCCGAGTGCCTGCTCGAGCAGGGTGCGAATGCCCGGGGACAGCGGCTTGGCCAGGGCTGGGTCGCCCCAGGCGTCCCAAGCCATCGGGGGCAACAGGTTTCCCGCATCGGTCTCGACCACGGGTTACAGTATTACAGGTGTTGTCAATCAGTAACGCCGAGTCGGTGGACGACCGGATCCTTGCGGCCGCGGCCAGTTGCGTCCGTGACTTCGGCGTGCAACGGGTCACCCTCGCCGAAATCGCCCGGCGGGCGGGGGTGAGCAGGCCGACGGTGTACCGCCGTTGGCCCGACACCAGGACCATCCTGGCCGCGCTGCTCACCGATCGGGTCACCGGAGCGTGGCGCGAAACTCCGTCGGGAGCGACTGGCCGGGAAGCGCTGGTGCAACGGATCGCCATGGTGGCCGCCACACTGCGCCGCGACGAGTTGCTCCTGGCGGTGCTGCGATCAGCACCGGAGTTGGCGATGGTCTACATCGCCGGTCGGCTGGGCACCAGCCAGCAGATCCTGATCGACCTCGTCGCGGAGGAACTGCGGAAAAGCCAGCGGGACGGATCGGTTCGGCCGGGGGATCCCCGGAAGCTGGCCGCAATGGTGCTGCTCATCACCCAGTCGATCATCCAGTCCGGCCAGATCGTCGAGCCCATCCTCGACGCCGATGCCTTGAACGTCGAACTCGCCCACGCCTTGAACGGATACCTGTGTCCATGACTGATCCCACCGCCCTCAACGCCTATCGGCGCACCACCGACCTGACCGCTCTTGGCGATGGGGGCACGGTGGACGTCGTGGTCATCGGCGGCGGCATCACCGGCGCCGGCATCGCCCTGGACGCCGCCAGTCGCGGACTATCGGTGGTGCTCGCCGAGAAACACGACCTTGCTTTCGGGACCAGTCGGTGGAGTTCCAAACTGGTGCACGGCGGCCTGCGCTACCTGGCCAGCGGCAACATCGGCATCGCGCGCCGCAGCGCCGCCGAACGCGGAATCCTGATGTCGCGCACTGCGCCCCACCTGGTCAGGGCCATGCCGCAACTGGTCCCGTTGCTGCCCTCGATGAGCCGCAGTCAGCGGGCGCTGGTGGGCGTCGGATTCCGGGCGGGGGACCTGCTGAGGCTGCTGGCGGGTACGAAGTCCTCAGTGCTGCCGCGACCCCGGCGGATCGATGCGACCGAAGCGCTCGCCATGGCGCCGACGGTGCGACGCGACGGTTTGGACGGCGCCCTGCTGGCCTACGACGGCCAACTGATCGACGATGCACGACTGGTGGTCGCGGTGGCGCGCACGGCCGCCCAGCACGGGGCCACGATCCTGACCCGGGTGGCGGTCTCGCAGGCCACCGGATCCTCGGTGCGGCTCACCGACACCCTGACGGGCCAGACCATGGATGTCTCGGCTCGGGCGGTCATCAACGCCACCGGGGTGTGGGCAGCGGAGGTTGATTCGTCGATCCGGCTCCGTCCCAGCCGCGGCACCCATCTGGTGTTCGATGCCGCATCGTTCGGCAATCCCACTGCGGCGCTGACTATTCCGATCCCCGGGGAGACCAATCGGTTCGTGTTCGCGCTGCCGGTTCAATTGGGCCGGGTCTACGTCGGTCTCACCGATGAGGAGTCACCCGGTCCGATCCCGGACGTGCCGGAGCCAACACCGCAGGAAGTGGCGTTCCTGCTCGACACGGTCAACACCGCTCTGCAGAGCGCGCTGACGACCGCCGACGTGACGGGGGCGTTTGCCGGACTGCGGCCGTTGATCGACGCGGGGGACCTTGGGGCAGCAGCGAAGCGACCCGGGGAGAGGCCCAGTCGCACCTCTGATCTCTCGAGGGATCACGCCGTGCTGGAGTCGGACAACGGCATGTTCAGCATCGTCGGGGGAAAGCTGACCGAATACCGGTACATGGCGCAGGACGTGCTGGACCGGGCGGTCGCTGCGCGCGGGCTGAAGGCCGGGCCGTGCCGCACCGCGAATCTGCCGTTGGTGGGGGCGCCTGTCACTTCCGTTGCCGCACAGCGGCCTACCGCCGGCATACCGGCATCGCTGGTGGCCCGCTACGGCGAGGAGTCGGCCGACGTCGTCGCCTCGGCGCGCTGCGCGCGTCCGACCCAGCAGGTGGCCGAGGGCATCGACGTCACGCGCGCCGAATTCGAGTTCGCCGTCACCCACGAAGCGGCGCTGGATGTCGAGGACATCCTGGACCGGCGCACCCGTATCGGCTTGGTAGCCGCAGAGCGGGAACGCACCGTCGCTGCCGCGCAGGAGATGCTCGCCGCGGCCCACTGACGCCGAACTCGACGAAATACCGAGATCCACTGGTACTTTCGCGCCCAAGTGTCGTTTTGGGCGCGAAGGCGGGGTCGTTTACAGCGGGATGTTCTTGTGCCGACCCCGGCGTTGGGGTGCCTCGGCCAGCGCCTGAGTCAGCTTGCTGCGGGTGTGCGCGGGATCGATCTTCTCGTCGACGACGCCGATCTCGATGGCGCTGTCGACCCCGCCGGTGATCCGCTCGTGTTCGGCGGCCAGCTCCTCATGCAGCGCCTCGCGCTCATGATCCGGAGTCGCGGCCAACTTCTTCTTGTGCAGGATGCCCACGGCGGCCTTGGCGCCCATCACCGCCACCTCGGCGTCCGGCCAGGCGAACACCTTGGTGGCGCCCAGGGAGCGGGAATTCATCGCGATGTAGGCGCCGCCGTAGATCTTTCGGGTCACCAGAGTCACCCGCGGCACGGTGGCTTCACCGAAGGCGTGCAGCAGTTTGGCGCCGCGACGAACCACGCCGCCCCACTCCTGATCCACACCGGGCAGATAGCCGGGTACGTCGACGATGACCACCAGCGGGATACCGAAGGCGTTGCACAGTCGGACGAAACGGGCCGCCTTCTCGGCGCTTTCGGAGTTCAGGCAGCCGCCCAGCCGAAGGGGGTTGTTGGCCAGCAGTCCGACGGTCCGGCCGGACAGCCGACCCAGGCCGACGACCATCGACGGGGCCCACTTAGCTTGGAACTCCTCGAAGGTACTGACGTCGTCGTCGTGGTCCAGCAGTGCCTCCACCAGAGGATGCACGTCATAGGCCCGGCGTGCCGAGTCCGGCAGCAAGGCGTGCAGATCGACGTCACCGGCCTCGGCCTTGCTGCGGTCGAAATGGCCTTGCTGGCAGAAGAACCCGACCAGTCGGCGGCCGCGGGCGTAGGCGTCGAGTTCGTCGTCGGCGACGATGTGGCACACACCCGACTTCTTGTGGTGAGTGTCCGGCCCGCCGAGGGACTCCATGTCGACATCTTCGCCGGTGACGCTGCGCACGATGTCCGGTCCGGTGACGAACACCCGGCCCTCCGGCGCCATGATCACCACGTCGGTCAGGGCCGGCCCGTAGGCGGCACCGCCGGCGGCGAACCCGACGACCACCGAGATCTGCGGGATGTGCCCGGAGGCCCGGATCATCGCCTCGAACACCAGGCCCACCGCGTGCAGTGCCCGCACCCCTTCGGCAAGCCGGGCGCCGCCGGAGTGCCAGATGCCCACGATCGGGCTGTGCTCCTCGATGGCGAGTTCGTAGGCGTCGACGATGTGCTGGCAGCCCTCCACGCCCATCGCCCCGCCCATCACGGTGCCGTCGGTGCAGAACGCGATCGTGCGCACACCTTTGACGGTGCCGGCGGCGGCGAGAATGCCTGAGCGGTCACGCTCGTGCAGTAGTTCGAGGCTGTTCTCGTCGAAGAATGTGCGCAGCCGCAACAGCGGGTCTCGAGGGTCGAGCGACTCGCCGACCACCTCGGGGGCCATGATCGTCATCCAATCTCCTCGTCTCGCTTCGTCCCGAAATCACGTTGCCCGGTTGGGCGTCTTAATACTTGCCGAAGGCGATGGCCACGTTGTGCCCACCGAATCCGAAGGAATTGTTCACCGCGTACCGGAAATCACCGGTCCGCGGTTCGCCGGCCACCACGTCCAGGTCGATCTCCGGGTCGAGGTTGCGTAGGTTCAACGTCGGCGGGATCACCCCGTCGCGCAGGGCCATCACGGTGAGGATCGCCTCCACCGCTCCGACCGCACCCACCGAGTGGCCCAGTGCCGATTTGGGTGCGTAGACCGCGGGGCGGTGGCCACCCATGGCCCGGTTGATGGCCTTGCCCTCGGCGACGTCGCCGACGGAGGTGCCGGTGGCGTGGGCGTTGATGTGGTCGATGTCGCCGGGCTGCAAACCGGCCAGCTGCACCGCCCGGGTGATGGCATGGCTGGCCTGCTCCCCGTTGGGATCCGGCGCCACCATGTGGAATCCGTCGGAGGTCACCGAGGCGCCCATGATGCGGGCCAGAATGTTGGCGCCGCGGGCCTTGGCGTGTTCTTCGGTCTCGATGACCATCAAGGCGGCGCCTTCACCGAATACGAAGCCGTTGCGGTCGCGGTCGAACGGCCGGCAGGCGCCGGCGGGGTCATCGTTGGTGGTGGACAGCACGATGCGCATCTGGGCGAACGCGGCGATGGGCACCGCCTCGATCTTGGTCTCCACGCCGCCGCAGATCGCCATGTCGGCCTCGCCGTAGACGATGTTGCGCCAGGCGTTGGCAATCGCTTCGGAACCCGAGGCGCACGCCGCGATCGGTGTGCACACGCCGGCCTTGGCCTTGAGTTCGAGTCCCACCACAGCGGCCGGCCCGTTGGGCATGAACATCTGCACGACCAACGGCGACACGGCACGCAAACCCCTCGACCGCATTGCGTCGTAGGCAAACAGCACCTCTTCGACAGAGCCCATGCCGGTGCCGATCGACACCATCAGCCGTCGCGTGTCAACCTCCGGAGCCCCGGCGTTCCGCCAGGCCCGCCGGCCGACGACCGTCGCCATCCGTTGCAGGTAGGACATCCGACGGAGTTCGACCTTGTTGAGTTCGCTTTCGAAGTCCTCGAGCAGGTGTCCGCCGATACGGACGGGCAGGTCGTATTCCTCGATGAACGGGTCCTCGAGTGTGCGAATGCCCGACTGACCGTCGAGAAGCTTCTTCCAGGTGTTTTCAGCGTCGGTGGCGAGCGCGGTCGTCATGGCCATGCCAGTGACGACCACGCTCGGCAGCCCGTTTCCCGTTGTCAGCTGTGCCATCGGTGCGGTCGGGTCCTTCCCCAGCCTTAGTACCGTCCGAAGGCGAGCGCAACGTTGTGCCCGCCGAAACCGAACGAGTTGTTGATCGCGTACTGGAAATCGCCGTAGCGCGGTTCGCCGGCAACGACATCCAGTTCGATCTCCGGATCGGGAGTCTCGTAGTTCAGCGTGGGTGGGATTACCCCGTCCCGCAGAGACAACACCGTGAGAATCGACTCAAGAGCGCCCACCGCACCGATGGAGTGGCCCAGTGCGGACTTCGGTGCGTACACCGCCGCGTGTTCCACACCGGCGACCCGGATGGCGCTGGCCTCGGCAAGATCGCCGATGGACGTCGACGTGGCGTGGGCGTTGACGTGGCTGATGTCCGAAGGGGACAGGCCCGCCAGTTCCATCGCCCGGGTCATCGCCCGGCCGGCACGCAGACCGTCCGGTGCCGGCGCCACCATGTGGTAGGCGTCCGAGGTGATGCCCGCACCCAACAGTCGGGCCAGCGGCTTGGCGCCGCGGGCCTTGGCGTGCTCCTCGGTCTCGATGATCATCATCGCGCCGGCTTCGCCGAAGACGAAGCCGTCCCGGTCCTTGTCGAACGGCCGCGAGGCCGCCGCCGGGTCGTCATTGCGGGTCGACATTGCGCGCATCATCGAGAACGCCGCTATGGGCAGCGCCTCGATCATGCCCTCGACGCCGCCGCAGACGGCGATGTCGGCGTCACCCATGACGATCTGACGCCAGGCGTGGGCGATGGCTTCCGACCCCGACGAGCAGGCCGACACCGGGGTGACCACCCCGGCGCGGGCGCCCAGATCGAGGCCGACAACCGCGGCCGCACCGTTGGGCATGATCATCTGCACGGCCAGCGGCGACACTTTGCGGATGCCGCCCTCGTTCATCGTGTCGTAGGTCTCGACGATCTTCTCGCCGCCGCCGAGACCGGTGCCGATCACCACGGAGAAGCGGTCCGGATCGACCTCGGGGGCGCCGGCGGCGTCCCACATCCTCCTGCCGAGGAACTTCGACATCCGCTGGACATACGACATGCGCCGTAGGTCGAGGCGGCCCATGTGGTCGTCGATCGGATCGACCAGGTGGCCGCCGATCCGCACCGGCAGATCCCACTTGGTGACGAAGTCGTCCTCGAGGACCCGGATTCCGCTCTCCCCGGCCAGCAGGCCCTTCCAGGTCGAGTCGATATCAGCGCCGAGTGCCGTGGTCGCCTCAACAGCGGTGACCACGACGTTCGGGAAACCCCCGTTGGCGGTTGAAGGCTTCGGGGGGGATCCAGCGGAAGACACCGTCACGACTCCGAAGTGAACTTCTCGCGCAGGGCTGCGGCGGCCTCGGGGTTCTCTTCTTCCAGTTTCTGGATGTAGGAGACGACGTCACCGACGGTGCGCAGGCCGGCCAGGTCCTCGTCGGGGATCTTCACGCCGTACTTGTCCTCGGTCTGCACAGCGATCTCGACCATCGACAGCGAGTCGATGTCCAGATCGTCGACGAAGGACTTCTCCGGGGTGACCTCGGACGGTTCGATACCGGTGACCTCTTCGATGATCTCGGCGAGACCGGCGATGATTTCTGACTGACTGGCGCCCACTATGTGGATCCCTTCACTTGTATTTTCCTGAATTGGATTGTGCTGCTTGACGATCCATCTATTGGGTTGTCCTGGCGGGTTGGCCTAGAGGCCGGCCACCCCGTCCAGATCTGCGGGTGTCTTGACTGCGTGCGTCGCGACGCCCCGAAGTTCTCGTTTGGCGATACCGGTCAGTGCGCCCGCTGGCGGGAACTCGATGATCGCGCTGGTGTTGAGCTTGCGCATGGTCTCGGTGCACAGGTCCCAGCGCACCGGTCGGGTCAGTTGGGCGACGAGTTTTTCCATCGCGTCGGCCGCCGATGTCACGGGCTGCCCATCGAAGTTGGACAGCAGCGTGGTGGTGGGGTCGGCTGCGCTGACCTGCTCGGCCGCGGCGGCGTAACCGTCCAGGGCCGAAGCCATGTAGTGGGTGTGGAACGCCCCCGCAGTGGCGAGTTGGCGGACCCTGGCCTTGGCCGGCGGGTCCTCGGCCAGCTTCTCCAGCGCCGAGACCGAACCGGCGGCCACGATCTGGCCGGCCGCATTGCGATTCGCCGGCACCAGTTCCAGGGCCTCCAGGCGGGCCAGCACTTCGGCTTCGTCGCCGCCCAGTACCGCGGACATGCCGGTCGGTTCCAGGGCGCACGCCTTGGCCATCTCGGCGCCACGAACGGCGGCGAGCCTGACCGCATCGTCGGGCGTGATGACCCCGGCGATGGCATAGGCCGCGATTTCACCGACCGAGTGTCCGGCTACGACGGTCTGCGTGGGCAGCCCGCGCCTGGCCAGTTCGTCATAGGCCAGCAGGGTGGTTGCCACGACGAGCGGTTGGGTCACGGCGGTGTCGGTGATTTCCTCGGCGGTGGCGCTTGTCCCCAGCTGGGCCAGATCCAGCCCGCTGATCTGAGACCAGGCGGCCAGTCGGTCGGCGGCGCCGGGCAGTTCCAGCCACTCGGCGAGCATGCCGGGGGTCTGGGAACCCTGTCCGGGTGCGAGCAAGGCAATCACATCTCTAAGAGAACACTGTGAACGCACATTTTCAGGGTGTAAGAGATTATGAACCTTGTCTTAGGTTTTTGTAGTAACCCTACAAAAGTGCCCTCGTCTGCGACGTCAGCGATACCGAACTGCGACTTAGTTGTCGCGGCCCAAGCCGACCAGCGGTGGCGTGAGCTGCCCTGCTGAAATGTTTGCACTGCTCTGAGCTCTGTCGGCCGGGGCCGCCGGGTAACCCAGCCGGCCGACCGTGGTAGCAACCCGCAGAACGTAGGCGTCCCGTGGCACGGTGGGATCGCGCCCGGTGAAATCGGTGATCCGCTTGAGGCGGTAACGGACGGTATTTGGATGAACGAACAGTTTCCGGGCGCACGCCTCGATGGCGCCGCCGCTGTCGAGGTAAGCGTCGAGGGTTTCCGACAAAACGGGTCCGGCGGCGGCCAGTGGGCGGGTCACATCGTTGTAGAGCGCCGCGACCGCCGAGGTGTCCCCGATCAGGGCGCGCTCCGGCAATAGTTCGCGCGCCGCGACCGGCCGTGGCGCCCCCGTCCAGCCGGTCACCGCGTTCATCCCGGCGATCGCCTCACTGGCGCTGAGGTAGGCCGCGGTCAGCATCGGCGCGGTGGGGCCGATGACGACCGGGCCCTCGGAGAACGCCTTCAGTAGGTCTTTGAAGAAGCGATCAGTGGGCGACAGCGGCCCGGAGATGATCGCGATCAGCCAGGTCCCATGGACGTCGGCAAGCGCCCCCCGGTCGTAGCGCACGGCGATTTCGCGGACATCCTCACCGGCCAGTTCCTCTCGATCGGGCGGCGGCGTACCGACTACCACCGTGGCCGGGGCGGTGGTGTCCCAGTTCAGTGCCGCTGCCCTGGACAGCAGTTCGGGGCCGGTGTCACCACGGACCACGGCGTCGACCACGCTGGCCTCCATCCGGCTGTCCCAGGACCCGCGCGCCTCGGCGGCATCGGCGTAGGCGCTGGCAGCCGCGAACGCGAGGTCGCGGCTATAGCGCAGGATGGCGACGGTCAGTGCCGTCACCTGCTGCGCGTTTCGGGCCACCATCGGCACGACTTCCTCGAAGTACTCCATGGTCACCCGCACCATGTCGACGGTCTGGGCCAGTGCGATTTTGCGGGTGAGGTCCTGGGGTACCAGTTCGAAGGCCTGTGCGGTGTAACCGACCTGACTGGCGGGGTTGCGGATCCATTCGGCGAAATTGACCACCGCGGCCTGAACCACAAGTTGCACGCTGGCCCGTTGGGAGGCTTCCAGCCCGGCGAAGAACGGCAGCCGTTTCTCCATCGCATGCACGGCCTCGGTGGCCAGGCGCCCCGAGCGCCCCTTGAGCCGCCGCAGGGTGGAATCCGGGATGTCGTCGAGCAGTTCGAGCGGCGAACGACGCTCCTCCAGATGCGGACTTTCTACGAGCGGGTTGTCCGGCATAGCTAAAAGCTACGCCATTTTTTGGCCGGAACCGCTAAACGGCCGCCCCCCGGTGGATGGCGTTATGCCACGCCCGGATCGGATGTCTGCTCGGGGGCGGCCATCACGTCGTCGATCTGGTATTCCCGGGCCGCAGAGACGGCCACCGACGGGTCGACTTCGCCGTCCCGGGCCAGCGCCTCGAGCACCGCCACCACGACTGACTCCGCGTCGGTGTTGAAGTAACGGCGGGCCGCCGGCCGGGTATCGGAGAAGCCGAACCCGTCGGTGCCCAGCGTGAGGTAGGTGCCCGGCACCCATTGCCGGATCTGATCGGGCACCGCCCGCATCCAGTCCGACACCGCCACCACCGGGCCGGTCGTCCTGGCGAGCATCTCGGTGACGAACGGGGTTCGGACCTGTCGGTCGGGATGGCGTAGGCGTTCCCTCTCGATGGCCAGGCCGTCGCGGTGCAGTTCGTTCCAACTGGTCACCGACCACACATCGGCGGCGACGTCCCAACGCTGCGCGAGCATCTCGGCGGCCCGCAACGCCTCGGGCATCGAAACGCCCGAGGCCAGGATCTGCGCGGTGCTGCTGCGCTTTTCGGAGGCCGCCCGGAACCGGTACATCCCGCGCAGCAATTGCTCGACGTCGAGGTTCTCCGGTTCAGCCGGCTGCACGTAGGGCTCGTTGTAGATGGTGATGTAGAAGAAGATGTTCTCCGGGTTCTCCCCGAACATCCGGGCCAGTCCGCTTTCCACGATGTAGGCGACTTCGTAGCCGAACGCCGGGTCGTAGGCCACCACGGCCGGGTTGGTCGAGGCCAGCAACTGGGAGTGGCCGTCGGCGTGCTGGAGGCCCTCGCCGGTCAGGGTGGTCCGTCCGGCTGTGGCACCCAGCACGAATCCGCGGGCCATCTGGTCGGCGGCAGCCCAGAAGCTGTCGCCGGTGCGCTGGAAACCGAACATCGAGTAGAAGATGTACACCGGAATCATCGGCTCGTTATGCGTGGAGTACGACGTGCCGACCGCGGCGAACGAGGCGCAGGAGCCGGCCTCGTTGATGCCCTCGTGCAGGATCTGGCCGGTCGGGCTCTCTTTGTAAGCCAGCATCAGCTGCGCATCGACGGCGGTGTACAGCTGACCGAGGCGGTTGTAGATCTTCAGCGTCGGGAACCACGAGTCCATCCCGAAGGTCCGGGCCTCGTCGGGGATGATCGGCACGATCCGCTTGCCCACCGCGTTTTCGCCGGTCTCCCGAAGTAGTTCCTTGAAGACGCGGACGGTCGCCATCGTGGTGGCCACCTGCTGGGTGCCGGAGCCGCCCTTGAGTGGCTTGTACACGTCCCGCGACGGCAGGGTCAGCGCCTTGGAGGTGTTGCGCCGGTTCGGCAGGAATCCGCCGAGGGCGGTTCGCCGGTCCAGCAGGTAGCGGATCTCCGGTGATTCCGGGCCGGGGTGATAGTACGGCGGCAGGTAGGGGTTCTCCTCGAGCTGGGCATCGGTGATCGGGATGCGGATAGCGTCGCGGAAGTCTTTGAGGTCTTGTAGCGCAAGCTTTTTCATCTGGTGGGTGGCGTTGCGGCCCTGGAAGTGTGCGCCCAGGGTGTAGCCCTTGATGGTCTTGGCGAGGATCACCGTGGGCTGGCCCTTGTGTTCCATCGCTGCCCGGTACGCGGCGTAGACCTTGCGGTAGTCGTGGCCGCCGCGCTTGAGGTTCCAGATGTCGGCGTCGGAGATGTTGTTCACGAGTGCTTTGGTGCGGGGGTCGCGGCCGAAGAAGTGCTCGCGGACGTAGGTGCCGTTGTTGGCGCGGTAGGTCTGGTAGTCGCCATCGGGGGTGGTGTTCATCAGATTGACCAGCGCGCCGTCCTTGTCGGCGTGCAGCAGGGCGTCCCACTCCCGGCCCCACACCACCTTGATGACGTTCCAGCCGGCACCCCGGAAGAAGGACTCCAGTTCCTGAATGATCTTGCCGTTACCGCGCACCGGGCCGTCGAGGCGTTGCAGATTGCAGTTCACGACGAAGGTGAGATTGTCCAGCGCCTCGTTGGCGGCGATCTGGATCTGCCCGCGGCTTTCCGGTTCGTCCATCTCGCCGTCGCCGAGGAAGGCCCAGACGTGCTGGTCGGAGGTGTCCTTGATGCCGCGGTCGTGCATGTAGTGGTTGAACCGGGCCTGGAAGATGGCGTTCATCGGACCCAGGCCCATCGACACCGTCGGGAATTCCCAGAAGTCGGGCATCAACCGGGGGTGCGGATATGACGGCAGGCCGCCGCCCGGGTGGCTGTGCTCCTGACGGAAGCCGTCGAGTTTGTCCTCGGTGAGCCGGCCTTCCATGAACGCACGGGCGTAGATACCGGGGGAGGCGTGGCCCTGGATGAACACCTGATCCCCACCGCCGGGGTGTGACTTGCCGCGGAAGAAATGGTTGAAGCCGACCTCGTACAACGCGGCCGAGGAGGCATAGGTGGAGATGTGCCCGCCGACGCCGACGCCGGGCCGCTGGGCGCGGTGCACCATGATCGCGGCGTTCCACCGGATCCAGCGACGATAGCGCCGCTCGACGTCCTCGTCGCCGGGGAACCAGGGTTCCAACTCGGTGGGAATGGTGTTGACGTAATCTGTCGAGGTCAGAGCCGGTATCGCCACCCGTTGCTCGCCGGCGCGCTCGAGTAGCCGCAACATCAGATAGCGCGCCCTGGCCGGGCCCGAGCGGGCCAGCAGATCGTCGAACGACTCCAGCCACTCCGAGGTTTCCTCGGCGTCGATGTCGGGCAGGTACGACGCGACGCCCTCGCGGATGACCCGAACCCGATCGGATTCATGTGGGCCGCCGGAGCTTTGAGTCGGTTGATCGCGGGTGAACTGGGTGGTCATTCCGCTCCTCGCTGGCTGGGCAGATCTTTAGATTGGGGCGAGACCTATCGTGCCGCACTTGCGGCATTGGCGGCGCAGAGTGGGCGCAGGAAGCGAAATTGGCGCCGAACGTCAATCCGACCGCTGACCCGGTAACGTCTGCACCCGTGCTGAGCGGGAACGCGCGCCGAGCGCGCATCGCCGGGCTACTGGTAGGCAAAGCCGCCGCGGTGTGCATGGCGGCGGTGGGTTGCACCGCGGTCACCGAGGGGGATCCCATGGCCAACGCCGGCGACGCCCCGGCCTACCGCACCTCGATGTCGGCGTCGTCCTCGCAGTCGGCCGCCAGTTCCAGCGCCCGAGAATCACAACGCCAGGCATCGATGACCACTCGGGCCGTTCACACCACCTGCGAGACGTTATCGACCACCAGTGCCGACGCCATCGACGCGGTCAACGTCTATGTGAGCGCCTTCAACGAGGAGGGCGGTAACACGTCCGCCGCCGAGGGGCCGGCCGTCGATTCGCTCAACCAGAGCGCGGATGCGGTGGAACGAAGCATCAGCGACATCGTCCCCGCCGAGGTCGAAGATGCGTTCATGGAATGGGTCGACGGTGCCCGTACCACCGCCGATGCGATCACCAGGAAAGCCGACCCGTCGGAGTTCAACCAGGTCATCGACGATCTCAACGCCGCAAGGTCCGATGTTCTGCGACTTTGTGACGCCACTTATTAGAAACCGGTGGCGGCGTGCGACGATAGGCGCACCAAAGCCGGTATCACGGCAAGCCGGATCACGACAGGGAGGTTGCGAGGGTGGTCGCCGCGGATGACAGCGGGCGTAACTGGGCTCAGAGGCTGGGCATCCACCACGATCAGATCGTCCAGGAGTTGGGCTGGGACGACGACTCCGACGACGACATTCGGGCCGAAGTCGAGGACGCCTGCGGTAGCGACCTCCTCGACGAGGATGCCGACGAGGTCGTCGACGTGGTGCTGCTGTGGTGGCGCGACGCGGACGGGGACCTGGTGGACCGGCTGATGGACGCCATCGCCCCCCTCGCCGAGGACGGGGTCATCTGGGTGCTGACGCCCAAGACCGGCAAACCCGGCCATGTGTTGCCGGCGGAGATCGCCGAAGCGGCCCCCACCGCGGGCTTGATGCAGACGTCGTCGGCCAACCTCGGTGATTGGATCGGCAGCCGGTTGGTGCAACCGAAATCCAAAGCAGCTGGGAGGCATTCATGACACTGGCAGTCGGCGCGGAGGCGCCTGATTTCACCCTCAAAGACCAAAATGGCCAGCCGGTCACCCTCAGTGACTTCCGCGGCAAGAAGAACGTGCTGCTGGTGTTCTTCCCGTTGGCCTTCACCGGCATCTGCCAGGGCGAGCTCGACGAGTTGCGCGACAACCTACCCAGCTACGACAACGACGACACTGCCGCTCTGGCGATCTCGGTGGGCCCCTCGCCAACCCACAAGATCTGGGCAACGGAGAGCGGGTTCACCTTCCCGGTGCTGTCGGATTTCTGGCCGCACGGTGAAGTGGCGCAGGCCTACGGCGTGTTCAACTCCGACGCCGGCTTCGCCAACCGCGGCACCTTCGTGATCGACCGCTCCGGGGTGGTCCGGTTCGCCGAGTGCAACCAGCCCGGTGAGGCCCGCGACCAATCGGTGTGGACCGAGGCGCTGGCGGCCCTGAAGGCCTGAGCGCCGGACTTTTTAATTCTGCGCGGGCAGCGGTAACCTGCCCGGGCACGGGCGTCTAACACTCCCGTGGCACGGGCGTGTAGCTCAGTGGTAGAGCTCTGGTTTTACACACCAGCGGTCGGCGGTTCGATACCGTCCACGCCCACAATCATCGACCGAGGTCAGCGGCCAGTAGGCCCGGCACCGCTCCCGCTGTCCAAACCCCCGCTGTGCCAAGAGTGTTAGCTCAGATACACCAACGCCATCAGCACCATGAGCATTGCGTAGGCGGCCAGTGAGGCAAGTCCCACCTGCCGGTCCAGACGCACCACCGCTGCGTCATCCCGCTCGTGCAGAGACCTGCGGCTGGCATAAACCGAGTAGGCCATCGCCACCAGGATGTAAATCATGGACAAGATGTAGATCAAGTCGATCATCATCAGGTAGCCGACGTCCGGCAGGTTGCTGGTGACGGTCCACTGCAGGGCCATCAGAGTCAACATCGCGGTGACCGCGATTCCGGCCCGCGCCTCCTCGAGTCGGGCGGGCAGGACGTAGATGAGTGACGTGAGGAGGATCACGATCACGATCGGCAGCATGATCTTGACGGCCAGTGCGACCACTTCCCGCTTCACCGGCAGCGTCACCGTCACCCGCGAGTACCTGCTGGCCGACTTGATGGAGGTATCGCCGAAATTCGTCGGGTACTGATAATCGGCGACTTCAAGGGCGGCCCGTCCGACGATGTATCCGGGAATGGTCATACCTGGGTTGGCGACAACCGGGGTCTCATCGGGAATGAACTGGAGTTGGCTGCTGTCGAGCCCCGAGTCCTCGAACTCCAATGTCAACTTCTGCACGTCGAAGGGGTACCGCTTGAGATCCATCTTGGTGCCGAACGCACCCTGGCCCCGGAATGCCATGTACAGCCACCCGTCTGCCAGCTCCTTGGGTTCCGGGTAGAGCTTGGCGAGCTCGACCTTGGCGCCGTATGGGTTCATCACCTCGATCGACGCGGGTGGGTCGAGCTTCGGATTGCGCCAGCGCAGCCAAAGGTAGATGTCTGCGATGTAACTGTTCGACGCCAGGGTGATGTCCTGGATGTCGTTGATGTACATCCCGAAAATCACCTTCTCGGGACCACTGTCGGCGCGAGCGTCCGC
>Ga0164293_10000921_pt1 | contig 24543 bp, 32 predicted proteins | sample GEODES118metaG_FD_111487 | JGI IMG/M metagenome (GOLD analysis project Ga0164293, IMG submission 111487) | Eutrophic lake water microbial communities from Lake Mendota, Wisconsin, USA - GEODES118 metaG | ecosystem: Environmental > Aquatic > Freshwater > Lake | place: USA: Lake Mendota...
CCTTACTGCCCCCGTCCCGACGAACCTCCCCACCAGGACATTCATCGTCCAGGCCCTAACAAGGTTCTCGGTTGACTGGCACCACCCTATGCCCATAGTTCGTTGCAATGCGGCTGATGTCACCGGTGCTCACGCGCCGATTGGCTCACGCCCGTATTAAAATACGTTCACGAAACCGCGTGTCATGCGCGCGGCGTGGGTCCTGTGGGTGTCCCTGGGCTGGGTGGGCGCGACACCGGCGTATTTCGCGTCCGTAGCGAACCAGGCTCTCCGGTTGCGAGGCGGGGCTGTCTTTGGCCCGGACCTAAGTTTGTCCGCAGTGTCAGAATTGGAGCAGCAGGTCAAGCGGGTGATGGGGGTCGATCCCAGCCATCCCCTGAATGTAAGCGCCCTTAGGGATCAGGACGACCCCGAGCTGCTCAGGATCCTGTTCCTGGCTGTCCTTGGCAACTTCACCAGCCTGGCAGCTGACCAGTGGCAGGCCCCGTGCTCCCTGGTCCTGGACCCTCGTACGGGCCGTTTTACAGTGGAGGACCAGCCCTCCCTTCCCTCCCTGGCCCTCAAGGTGATTGTCATGCTGCTGGTGGCCGTGCAGTTCAAGCAGTGGCTCGACGAGGTGCGCGCTGTGCAAGGATAAAAGGGCGTGCCTGGACAAAGGGCCCTGCATGAGCGCACAGCCAGCAAAGACCCCAGAGGAGCTGGACGAGGAGGAGCTGAGAGAGGTGGAGGCCAAGCTCAAGGAGGTTTTGGACCTGATGACTGCGCGGCACCACAGGGATCGCGCCGACGAGCAGCTGGAAATGGCCAGGACGCGGCGGGACGAGCACGCAGGGAACCGTCAGCCGGTGTACCATCAGGCGGCAGGGCATCACGTGGCGACGACCATGCACACCAAGACCGCTCTGGACCTGGCGGAGCAGATCAAGCTCCGCATCCAGCTGGGCAAGTTCGCCAGGGAGCTGGACGACTCTCTCGAGCGCCTGAGCACAAGGTACCTCGCTGTTCTGGAACGGATGCTCGGCCGCTCCCGTTATTGAGTTGAATGCCCGACTGTCCCCGCCGCTCCGAGACCGCCTGGTGATTAAAGAGTGGCTCTTTAAACCCGTGTGGATATAAGGACCACGGAACCATCGTAAGGTGAATGCGCGTCTCTCTGACTCCAGGTCAGGCCGTGACCATCCACGGATGGATGCGTGCGCGCCAGACCCTGACGTGGTCCGACGTGCTCTCCCTGCCGACAATCAATTACGAGAAGCTGCTGTCATACAATCTGAGCGAACAGATCCTGTACGTCCTACAGCCGGACCTGCAAGCCTGGATACGCCAGGGAAAGGCTGCCCTGTCAGACTGCCCGAGGATGCGGACATGGGACGCGCACCCCATCCGCGACTTCAAGGCGGACCTGGCCGACATGGTCAGCATGCACTGGCCTTACGAGACGCTCACGAGGATGGGGGTGACCTATGACGACCTGCTGCAGCTGGGCCTGACCTCGGAGACCATGGGGCTGTTTGGTTACACGCTCATGATGTGGGCCTGCATCGGGTTCAAGCGGGTGCACGCGGAGCCCATGCCGCGAAACACGCTCTTTCGTTTGTTTGGAATGGCGAAAGAGGACATCATGAGTTCCTTGCGGTGACACGGCGATCTAGAATTTCACTCCCTCGTCCTCGCGATCAAGCTGATGGTCTCAGCGATCGGGTATCCTAGGCACAGTCCTTTTACGGGAAGCCTCAAGTGGCTCACAATATCATCAAAAAGTAGGGGTCTTGCCAACGAATCGAGGGGGGCCTCGAACAGCGCCTGATCGAGTTCCACGCCCGCCTCCCGATAGCGAGCGATGACCTCACACGGGTCATAGAAATCAGCGAGCTTGGCCCCCGTCTGGAACACGACAGCCTCTTGCCACCCCCCACGCAAGTAAAAGAGGCGGTATTCCAGCCCAAAGGCTCTCGTCGCCCCCCGCACGGATCGGGCAGACAGGTAGCACTGCTTCTGCTTTTTCAGCAGGAATGTGGCCATGGGCTTCACGCCGCGTCTGACACGGTGCATGAGCTCTGCTGGTTCATACGCCTCATCCTGCGTGTCGTCGTTTACGAAACGAAAGTTCTCCGCGCTCTCTTCCGGTGTCAGGCGGCGACGAGGCTCCACGCTCTGAAGGAGGGACGCGGGCACATCCTGGTAAAGAACACGCAATTGATGACCCACACTCCGATGCCGCGAGGATTTCATGCCCACACCCGCATCCGAGCCAGCGCGACCACCCTCTTTAGCCGCCTGTTTTGTTGCTACATGCTCTGCCTGCCGATCTTGATATCACACATCTCGTTGGGCCGGGCGCTCGCGATGGCGACACCGAAGACACGAAACCAGTCCATCAATCGCGGGTTCTTGTCGTCACGAAAGAACGGCTTGATCTTGGCCACAATCTTCTGCCGATCCCTGCGCTGGCCGTACGAGAGGTCGTAGTGCGCCTGCCTGATCTGGGCGTCCTCCGGTGTTTGCCACGTGCTGCCCACCTGGTTACCCGCTGCATCTCGCTTCCGGCTCGGCTTCAAGGTGAAGGATGGTTCCAAATTGCAAGGAGTATTCCCGTCCCAGATATCCAAGTACTCCTTCCGGTGCCCGTCCTGCTCAAAGTCGTCTTTCTCGAAGGTCCAGTAAAACTGCACGAGATCCCCTGCGAAGATCTCGAAATCGCCGTTCATCACCGTGCGCAGCCCCCCGATCATGACAGAGGTCATTGTGTCCCCGCTGTTGGCGTGCGCGTACCCGAGCGTGTTGGCGAAACCCACTGTGAAATGGTCGCTCATGATGTTCATGAAGTGCGACGTTCCGAGCTTACCACTCCGATCAGGGAAGGCTGCTGCGTTGACAGGGACATTTTTAGGTCTTCTCGGAAGACCCTCATAAAACCTAGGCGCAAAAAACTCATCCTTCTTGAAAAACTCGATGATGTTTTGACGCTCACGGATATTCCGAGCATAGTGATTCATGAAACGGATCATCGTTACGGCCACCTTGGTATCATCCTTGTCCAGCAGCGCCCCGAGGTTGCTAATCACTCTAGGGTACGCCGCGTTGATGGTGCGCTTCATGACCCGAGTGGTGTCCCTGTCCAAAAAGGAGGTCATAATACAACATGAGGCACCATAAAGAGCGGGACTCACCAGGGTCTACCGATGCCCACGACCAACTCATCCTTGTGAATGCAGTAGCGATACTTGTTCCGCACCAGCTCCTCACTATCGTTCCCTACGAAGCTCATCATCTCGTCCAGTGCCACGCGGCACTGCTGGATGTGCTTGCAAGCAGAATCGAGCCGCGTGTTGGTGGCCTGGGCAAGACTTGGTTGATGGGGGAGCAGATAATCAGAAGACGCCATGCCCAACTCGCCCAGTCAGAGCCTGTGCACTTATATATCCAGGTCCTCGACTCACCCATTGAGAGTTCATTCAAACTAGACGACCCTAGATGCCCAGGGCGGCCTGAACAGCAGGTAGCCGCAGCAGGCCATGCCCAGCCCAATGAGCAGGTACCACAGCATCTCCCGTTGGAGGCTGCCACCGTAATGGAAGACCACGATAAAGCCTGTAAGACTCTGCCGACACGAACGGACACTAATCTGCACCTCTGGAAAGCGGCTCTGAACGGCATCCGAGCAGCTGCAGCTCCAGTGCGCGCAGTCGTACAAATGGAGGGTCTGTCTGTCTACGATGACGGCTCGCCCGCCGACCCGATCTACGTTGGCCAGGCGCAGCACCAAGGCTCGCAAGGGGTCCATAAGCGCCTGGACCCGCAAGCCATATAAAACGTCCCGCGCTAGATCGAGCCATCCTGAAATGCAAGGGGCTTTTCCCGGAGGAACCAACTGGGCGCGGGCACTTGATCCGGATCCCGACGAGGCGGCGCAAACGAAAGCTCAATCCGACCAGATCCATCGCCAGCTTCTCCACCTGACGCACCTGAGAGACGGAGCAGCACCGCCGAATCCAGGCACTTCGATTCTCGACTATCAACCGGGCAAAGTATTCCCCCCAACAGCCAAATTCCAGGTGGCAGGTAAGACGTTCTACATCCTGAAAGACTTGCCTATATCCACACAGGAGGCCAGACCGGGGATATGGGGGCATTACCTCGTCACCACCGTTCAAATCCAGAAATATCCTTACTCTGCCCGCCCAATCATGGCATCTGAAAAACTCCCTCGTGCAGACAGGGTTAATGACTTGGGAAATGGATTTCCGGGTCAGGACCCAACTGACAAGCGCTACAGGCCTTCCAGAAAATTTTGTCGCCCAAACATCGACTACATCACGCCTTTCGCAGTCAATGGACAACCAGGCTATTACGAGATTGGATACTCAGCCCTAAAAACCTCACTAGAAAAGGCCGAAGCCCTCGATCTGGCGTTTGCTCGCCGCATGGAGGGCCTGGGAAACGTGGCTGCGCAGGTGTGCTGGGACTGTCTCGACCCCGACTACAACCCCAGTGACAGACCCGCCGTCATGGAGCAGTTCATGGCAAAATATCTCGCTCGGTTCTACGACGGCGTGGACCCAGAGCTCGGTCCGTCTTCAGAGATGGTGAGCGACGAGGCCCTGCACAAGCACAAGAGCTTCTGCCAGGCCTGGGTCAGGAAGCACTACAAGACCCTCACCCCTGCAGTCACCTCGCCCGCCGACACCCTCGTGTCCGAGTTCTACCCTCACATTGCGGTGTGGTTCACGCAAACCACCCTCACGCGCACGGAACTGGCAAGGGTTCTCATGCGCTTGGAAGACACCACAGTCGAGTTTGCAAACTGCCTGCACTTTTACGCGAGCAGCCTCGAACAGGCCCGTGGCGGACGCAACGCCAGCTACAAGCAGATGACCACGGTGTCAACGTTCCGCGCCATGAGCCACAAGCGGTTCGGGGACCTATTAGGCGCGAAGGCGGAAATCCTGAGGGATGTCATCAACGAGATAGGTTCCAGCCACCATAACAGGACGTTCCATCCTCTTGTCGTCGACTGGTACAACATCCTGGGCCAGATGCCGCAGGCCCACCGGTTCTTCATGAACAAGAACTTTGCCCAGAGCCTGATCAAACGCCCTCGCCGTGATGCACGCGTGGAGGCCCACGTACCCCCATGGAGAACCATGCGGAACGCGGCGTGAGTCAGGAGAACCTGGCAAACCCTGGCAGGAGTATTAAGCAGGGCCGAGCCTCGCCAACCACGGTTATGTGTCTGATGCGCGTCATGGACAAGGTCTTTGACGATAAGCGGCTGGCGGTGACAGTCCTCATGCTCTGGCTCATAGTGGTCATGACCGTCTTCAAGGATATTGGCCTGCTCGACACCAGCTTCATGTCTTTCGGTCCATCCGTGACCGCAAAGTTCATGGGCGTGGTCTTGGACACGTGGTACAAGTGGGGCATGGTTGCAACCTTCACCCTGGTCAACACGTCGATCAACGATTTCATGTCGGACGCCATATCCCCTTGGATCCTCAACACCATCACGGACCACAAGAGTAAGTTCATCCCATACCCAAAGTATGTGTGCCTGGGCATCTCGCAGTTGTGGTCCGTATACTGCAACCTCATGAGCGTCTTTGGTATGTTCCTGGCCATGACGCAGATGGACTTTGTTCTCATACGCATGATGGCGGATCTCACGGTCAACACGTACACCAACCTCAAGTTCATGCGCTTCAAAGAGTACTCCACCAGCAAGTACAACGACATTGAGATGCAGGCCATGAACCCTCAACCACACCCGCCGACTCCTCCATCCGGGATCTTTCGAATCAGCGAGGAGCTATCCCCGCGCTGAGCCCGAGCTCACCACAGGGGTTATATAAACACCATTCGGAAGCCTAGTGTCATGCAGGGTAACGCCATCTTCTACTTCCTGCTGCCCGTTCTCCACGCGATAGGCGCCATCATATCCGCCATCCTCAGCTTCACGTGCGACACTGGGAAGGCCAAGCAGACTGCTTTAATCCCGTACCTCCTAGAGGACGCTGTTACAGGGATTCCGCGCATCAACGGGTTTTATGCCGCGTTCCCGTGGGACGAGGCAGGGGTCTTCGTGACGCACGAGTGGAATCCTTTCGCACTCGTCTTCGTTTTCGAATGGTTGACGGCAGCCTTTGCCCTTCGCCCGCTCCGATACTGGATGGATAGGACCCGCCTCCTGTACATCTGGATCCTCTGGTTGGGCGCGGGTCTGCTGGTCTTTATCAGTTGGACCGCAACTAACTCAGGAGGGGCTCATGTTGCCATGCTCTGCACAGTCTTGGCCAGCTTCGTCGTGTGCGGTGCAATAGGTTACAGCGGCTTGTTTTCGGATGTGGTCGACTACGAGAACGACTACACCCCAGTCCCTGAAAAACCAACGCCCCCAGTTCAACAAGACAAAAACACAAAACAACCAACTCCCCCATCGACACAGATGTTTTCTGATCTACAGGGCAGGGTCTGGCACATCCCAAGCAGGAGCAATCAGCTCAGGTCAGCCACTGCCACAATCCCAGTCAGAAAAACGGCACCAGGCATCCCTCCCGTCAAAATCTGGGAACCATCCACCCAGGCCTACGAGTACACCATGGGGGTCATCCTGCGGTACTTGGAGTACTGTGTCACAGCCCCTCTCCTGTTCCTAGCTGTCGTCTCCTTGATGGTGGTGGATGCTCCTGCCTGGCTTTTCCTTACCGGGTACTGGTTGATCCTTCTCTGCAATGTCTTTGGCGTGATCCTGCATGCCAGCTTCAGCAGTTCATTCCTGGCTCGACAGAAAAATGACACAGGCCTATTCTCCAGGATCGCCCGAATCGCCCCATGGTGAGCCCAGACTTTACTGGTTCCCGTCAGCACCCACTGACCCCGTGTCTGCCCGCAGGGACGATCACGCCGTGAATGAGGCCTGCCTGCTCCAGGCGGCCTGGATATCCCTGCTCATCCCCTTGACTGGACTCATCTACCTGACATGGGACGTCCTGAACTCAGACGATATGCCCATCCTTGTAACCCTGCTCATCTGGAATCTTCTCCTATCGTACAGCATGTTTGGCATCGTTCCCACGTTTGTCTACATCACGGGGATGGGGAGGAAGCAGCTCCCCTGGCTCCTGGACCTGCTGAACCTGACGGCTAAGTTTCCCCTCCCGCTTATCATCCTTTCTGGATTCATCACGCGGCCGGGAACGACAAGGTTCTGCTACACATGAGGGAGGCCTAAATCCTGTTGGTCACAACGTCCACCAGCCCAGAGATGCTGAAGTACGCGTTGGCCGCCAGGATGAGCCAAACCATGCACGCGTTCAGAAACGAAAACTCGTTGCCGACCCTCGCGTCATTCACCCTCCCTTTCACGTCGTCGAAAATTACCGTCAGGAGGAGCAGCCCCAAGAAGACACCATACAAAATCAGGGTGAACCAACTGTTGCTGTTGAACGGGCTGTTCCAGAAACGATATGCCACAAACAGGAGTACAAATTGGACTACTCCGAATGTGTAGGCGCAAACCAGAGAATCCTTGGTCACAGCCTGCAGCACATAATCGTCTGAGAACTGCCCCTTGCCAACATTCTTGACATGCCAGGCGGCGATAACCCAGTAGTAGCGCTGGAAAGTCACCAGAGTCAGTAAACAAAAGGAACAACCCACAAACCAAACGCACCTGCAGGATCACCCCCAGAATGCCGCTCGCCACACCGAAGCTCAGGCTGACCCACACGTCACGCCCGTATCCAGACACGCCCATCTGGATTCCGTGCGCCGACATCACAAGCGGTAGGGTCACCAGGACACACAGAATTAACCCGTTGCCCTTCCGATCATCCTTCCTGTCGTCAAGCTCCTTGTCCAGACTAACCACCAGATAGTAGATGCACAACACGACCCCCGTCATGTTCAACACATTCGACTCGGCGTACTCCACGTAGTACGGCAGGCACAGGACGCCCCCCGTGATCAACAGGATGAGTTTGCCCTGGAAATAGCTCCACCCGAGGTCCTTGATGTTGGTGAATACCAGGAACGCAGTGCAGGCCAGAAACAAGATCACGTTGGCGAAGAAGGGGAGGCCCACCAGGTTGGTCTTGCACACCTCCCCGCACGCCCTCGACCGTCGGACAAGGCGCTGATCCCAGCAGCGGTAAACCTGGGAGGAGACCCTGTCGCGCGTGTCCATCGACGCCACTGCCGTTCCGTTGCCAGGCGGGCGATCGGTTTTCACGAATTCCAAATAGGCGTCCGCGATGCACCTGCACCCGGGCGTCCTCTCGGCTGGCAGGGTGTTTTTGATCCCAGGGCCGGAGGAACACCACGAGGCCACCATGAGGCGCTTCAGGATGCTCCTTTCTGCGGATGCGTTGAACAAACCACTCCGCTTGATATCCTGTGCCTGCTGCTGGTTAATGAGCCCTCGTCTCTCCAGATCCTCTACTTCTTCCAGTGTCTCCACTACAGAAGGGAATGGCACGTGACTTATCCCCACAGGGTTATCACGGAGAGAGTAGTTGGCCGTGTTCTTCAGGATGTCCCTCACGTCCGCCAGATTACCCATCGTCTCCGAGACGGTCAGGATCAGCCTGGGATCCCCGTTCGAAAACATGCCGCCGAGGCAGAGACAGGCCATCCCAAAGGACAGAAGGGCCCCTAGGACAGCTACGAAAAAGTCAGATACCGCCCCTTTCGTACCATCAACTGCCATACTCGACCCCCCACAGCCCCTCCCGGTTTTATACACGCCAACCCATAGCAAATCGAGTCACACGGTTAAAAGGAGGGTGATTTAATCACGCCGATGAAGGCGCTATGGCCTCACAGGCACCCGGTCAGACCGAGCAATCCCTTAGGCCCCCATTCCGGTCGTGCCCGAGCGCACAGCCCGACCACGGCCTGCACAGGAGCGCTGTTGGAGCTGTTGCTGGAGCGTCTTCACAGTATCCTCCATAGCCTTGAAGCGCTCCTCCCATTCAGGAGGGACATTCGGCCTTGGCTCGAACCAGCTGCGATAAAAACTAGTAAGAAACCCGGGGTTGGCTTCCTTCTCCAATGCGGCGACACGCTTCGCCAGTGCCGCAATTAACCCATTGTGGCTGGGGTCAAGCTGCTCGAAATTGACTTTTTCCAAGGTACAGAAGAAATAATAGTAGGCAGACAAAACCACAACGAACGCGATGACCATGCTCGCAATCAGAATCATGTGAATGTTCCACGTCGAGAACATCAAATCCCTGAAAGAGTTCAGCTCGTCCTCCATCCACTGCGTCTTGTTCATCAAAAACTCCAGTGCGAATGTAAGTTTCGAGGCGTTTCCATGGAAAGCCTGGGAAAGAACAGAGTTGTTTTTTTCCAATTCCTGTCCAAACACAGACAACTGCTCCCTCAGAATCTCTTGAGCCTCTTGGGTAGAATTGACCGAAGCTGAGACATTCATAAGACTTTTTTTCAAGTTTTCCAACTCCAGCTTTTTGTTCTGGACAGCCCAATTCATAGAAGCCAAATCGCCAGTCAGGACACCAATCGAGTTATTACACTTCTCAATGCCAGAAGTAACGTGTTGCATATTATCATCCAACGTTTTCTTGCTGGTTTCGCTGAAATTTGCCAGCGCCATCCGCAGTTCCTCGTCCCTCTGCGCCCCACTGACGGCCTCGATGGTTTTCAAGTGGTTCACCTGATCTTGCAAGACTTTGAGCTGTTCCACAAGCTTGTTCACTTCGTTTTCCAGGGTCGACTCTTTTGCCGTGCAAGTGGGGGGGCTCGCCACAAGCCCTCCATCGAACCAGGGGTAGATAATCCAAACGAGGACCCCCAGGGAGCAAAGGAGCGTCAAGGCGCCCAGGATCCAGGGCACCATCTTCAACGCATCTTTCCAGTCCATGGACGACGAGAGCTGGGCGTGAGCATCCTTGATTTCCTTGTACCACGACACAGCCCTACGATCAGACTTTCCAAGCACTTTGGCAATGTCCTTCTCGTCTCGGATAGAATCCAGACACCGTTTGACACCGACCCAGTCTTTCTGAACAATCAATCGGGCAAACTCACAATCATCTGTCGCCACATCATTCGTCAACACGCGGTTGGCAAAAACACAGATATCATGCTGTGGTTTAGGCAGGGACACCCTCATCACAAAAATCAGGTCATTATTCACAGCCATGACAGGCCAGATGACAGAACGTCGAATCACACGAGAATGAGGGTAGGTCTTAAATACATTGCACTACGACAAATTTCAGACAGGTTTAATAAACGTTTACGGGCTACAGACAAACTAGTGTCTGCGCTGGGAAACAGAAGCAGCTGAATTACTAAACCTCCTCAGGCTCCTCCAGAAAGGGGAACCTCGCGTCCAAGAGAGCACTTTTCACCATATCAAGATCCTCATCATCCAATCTCATTTGTTCCAAGGCTTTCGCCAGCCTCTTGGCCGCATCATGGCACTTCTGCACGTATTCTTCGTGCTCTTCCTCGAGACCGAGGATCTGTCCTTTGAGATCGGCAATCAAACCCTTCATCTCACCGATATCAGGTTCAGGGGTCTTTTCTTTGGCGAAAAGCCTGAGTTTCCCAAGCTTCTTTCCAGTAACACTGGCCTGCACATCCTGGCTTGAAACGGTCTTCTTACTGCTTTTATGGTCAGCAGCAGGCTTCTTACTCTTGGTAGGAGGTGCCTTGGCGGCAGGAGTCTTACGACCCTTGGCGGGAGGAGGACTCCGATCCGATCCTGACTCATCATCGCCCGATCCAGAGCCTTCAGAACACGAGAAAACGTAAAAATTTCTCCCAGACATAAGGAATTGTACAGGCGGCCAGACCACAGGGTTTAAATATACGACAAGCCCCTCCATTTTGTCAAGCATTCTTGAAGTGACCCTCCCCGCATTCCGGCCAATGCTGCCTCATCCTCGTCCCGCGCGTCAACCAGGATGGTCCCAAGAGAAACAAGCCTGCAACTGCGCACAGGGCAGGCCAGGATGCCAAGCGGGACGAGGAGAGCAAAGCCAGGGCATCCTGCGGCAGGACCGACTGGGTGACCTGGCGCAGCGCCAGCATGAACGCCCCCACCCGCGCATTAGTCTCGACCTGCAAACAACGGGTTCAGTCCCGTCCAACCCCCACAGAGAAAGGCATTGACCTGGAAGCACAGGTTCGAGTGCTGGTGCATCTTGGAAAAGAAATGGGGGTCCGAACACTGCTCTAGCAGCCACCGCTCGCTCGAGAGTTGGGCAGCTACGGCCTGGTACGTCTGATGGAACAGGCACAGACGGTCCAGCCCAGCGATGCTCGCGGCCACGCACAGGCACAGGGTCGTCACGGGTAACACAAAGTCTCGGATCATTCCTGGCGCCACATGGAAGGGGCTGGTTAAATAACGGAGCAGGATCACGAGGCCATCGCAGGATCCTATATAACCCCGAATTTCCACCTACAAAACCATGCGAATGAGGCTGTCAACACGGCTCCTCTTTTTGATCCATACGACCAGTGGTGCCCTCTTTACAGTGGAAGACGGGGTCCGCCCGGGATTGGCCACGGGGGATCCAGCACAAAGCATCTCCTGGTCGGAGGGGGGACCAGCGTTTGTCCTTGCCAGCGCTGGTGCCGTCCGTATCAACTTCCGGGCCATCTATACGTACCCCCCAGACGCCGTCCTTCGCCCGCTGGACAAGGGTCTCGGCTGGCATGGCACCCCTTGCAACGTGAGCGCCTGGGCCCTGTGCACGGCCGACGTGGGCCATACCCTCGCCCAGGCAAGGCCGAGGATGCCAGAACGGAGCGAGGCCCCCACGGCAGACGGCTGGAACGACCTCTCGTGCGCCAAGTCTGAGGGCAAGGTCCTGGTGAGTCTCGGTGTCTACGACATTACAGCGTGCGACATCCTGGATGAGGGGCTGGACCTCGTTTACACGCCCGGCATGATCTACCACAGGCATAACACCCTTTACCTCTGGAAATACTGGGGGCTCGTTTTCATCGCCGTCGTCCTTGTTCGATCCCTCAGCTTCAACCTGAAGGACTTGTGGCAACCCCAGAAGGCCAGGCAAAAACCGACAAAGAAGCAGTGGCCAGCCCTTTTAGCATGCATCCTTGCACTCGCGATCGTCCTCACAGACGTGGACCATTACATCGTCACGTCCGCCGATCAGGTCTTCCTCTGGGCCACGGTCGCGTACATCGGGGTTTACCTTGTCATACACGCCATCCAGATGTTCTGGTTTGAAACATGGAACTACCCTGTATACAACGTCATAATCGCGGCCATCCAGCTCATAGTTTCCAGGTTCTTCTCGGCCGCCGAGACACCATACAACCTCGTCCTCTTCACCGTCCTCGCCGCCAGAGGCTGGTCAGTCACGTGGCTCGAGGGTAACGTGACCACCAGAAATGTCTGACCCCCCTACCCACCAGAACATACTAGACTACCTTACCTTAGGGTACGTTACGGTAGGGTAGGGTACGGTAAGGTACTTTGGATCTTCTAGAGGAGTAAGGGGAGGTCTGGCAGGAGAAAAAAAAAACACGATCGCGTCTGGGACTTATTTTAATTTTTTGAATGTTAGGACCAAGCTCCTACAATCAGGTGATAAGATCAATCCGACACTCCTGCTGGACGCGATCTACCTGTCTCTTTGCATCGAGCTGGCGTACGACGGGACACGTGAGCTCTTGGTTGCTGTAATCGGCATTGCGTTTGTGGCCGGGACCGTCATTGTCAGGAGCCGGCCAGAGGATAAAACATGATTCAAGAGGACTTGGGCAAAGCCAGGAAACTCTCAAAAATTCGTGCCAAATTGAGGACCGCCAGATCCACGTCCCTTTGGATGCTCCTCATCCTTGGAGCCTCGCGCCGTGACAGAGCCGGAGCCCCCCTGTTTCAAAGGCTATAAAAGACGGATTGACGCGCCCAGAGACCCAAAAAGCACGCCATGGCTCAGACTGTCGTCCCCTTCGATGAGATTGTCGCTGGTGCCACCGCTCGCATGGCTGTGATTGAGAACTTGCAGTACTTGTCTGTGCGCGACGTTCTCATGCATATTTGTGACCTTTCAACAATCAGGGCAAACGAGAAATGGAGGTTGCTGTCAGACGAGGTTAAAAATGAACTTGCCGAATTTCTCGGCAGCTTCCAGTTTCCTGGAAAAGGCAACAGGACTGAGCCTGTAATCACATTCCAAGGTGTTCTCAAGCTCATCATGCTGGTCTCTGGCCAAAAAGCAGCTCTCTACCGCTCAGCAATGGCCAAGATCCTCCAGCGCTACTATGCAGGGGATGGCTCACTCCTGGACGATGTGGAGGTCAACGCTCAGTCTGCTGGGCCAGAACAGGCTGTCGTCCCCTTTGATGAGATTGTCGCTGGTGCCACCGCTCGCATGGCTGTGATTGAGGACATGCAGTACTTGTCTGTGCGTGATCTGATAATGCATTTTGGAGGGCACTCATCAAAAACTGCGAACAAAACATGGGAAAGATTCTCACTCGAAGACAAGGAAGAATTGGCGACGTTCTGTCGTCAATACAGATTTCCCGGTCCTGGAAATCCAACGCCAGTCACAGTCATAACCTTTAAGGGAGCACTCAAGCTCATCATGAAAATCAGTGGAGACCATGCCAAGAAACATCGCTCGACCATGGTATCTATCCTCCAGCGCTACTACGCAGGGGACGGCTCGCTCCTGGACGACGTGGAGGCCAACGCTCAGTCTGCTGGGCCCGTTCAGCAGATGGCCAGAGCTAGCATTGCCGCTGAGGCTGTTCGTGTGGAGTCGAATGCGCTCGAGCTGCCGTTCAGGAAGCGGCGGATGGAGCTCCAATTGGCGCGAGAGGAGGTAGAGGTCGAGGCCAAGAGAATCGCAAACAGGGCCGCCGAGCACGAGAACGAGGCAAAGCAGATCGCAAACCGGGCAGCGGAGCTCCAGAATGAGGCGAGGGCTAAGGCCGCCGAGCACGAGAACGAAACGAAACGGCTGGCCAACCTGGCAACCAAGAGGGAGCACCTGTCCGACGTCACGGACAAGTACAAAGCCCTCTGCATGGACACTGTAATGGACGAGAGAGCGCGGCTGATGCTCAAGGACAACTTCCTCAACATGGCAAACCTGAACGGGCAAGCGCTGCTGGCGAACGAGGACAGCAAGCCGATCAGCCTGAGCCTGGTAGCGGAAAACCTAGGGATGCGCCTGCCTGCGAGCGAGCTCATTTCGATTGGGCAAGAGGTCAAGAAGCGGTATGTGGAGCGGCACGGACGCCCGCCCACCAAGCACGACCAGTTGTGCGGGGGGCGCGTCACTTCCGTCAATAGCTACACAGAGGCTGACCGTCCCTTGCTTGAGGAGGTCTTGCGCTGGCATGCTGGGGGGCGCGTGGCGTGAAGGATTTGGGGCCAGACGCCCAATTTCAATAAAGCATCAAACAGGCTCACTCGGAGCGAGCGCGCCCGACTCCCTCAGCACAGAGAGAAGGACGAGCTGGTGCGTGTGGTGGGCTGACGGGGCTGGGAACTGGTCCATTTCTGTCGTGAGGAGGTACGGTCCTGCGCAGCGAGCACACCACGCGGTGAAGCAGGAGGCGATCCTTTGCTTGTGTTCTGCGTCGTGGACAGCTTGCTCGAGCTTACACGGATCCGATCCGTAGACAAGGACGCTGGCGTAGGAAGGCTTGAACTCATCGGCGATGCGGGTGCAACAGCGTGGCATAACAGGGATGGGGAGGGGACAGACGAACTGGATGGCCCCTTTATGGGCGCGGACTTCGGGAACGCCTAGGAGAGCCCAGAGGAGGAAAGAGAGGGCTCGCAGGAGCCTGAGCTGCAAGAACACTGGATGCAGCCTGAGGAGAAGCAGGATGGCCAGGCGGAACGCGAGTACCAGCATTTATGGCAAGGGTTCGAGCCTCCCGCTTTTATGGGGAAAGAGGGGGACGTGTCAGCGCCAGGTTTCATTATTGCCTGGGAGTCTTGTCTTTACGGACGTGACGAAACCAGGGTCACGACAGCACCACGCGGTCAATGCGCCGCGAGAGGCGATCCAGCAGCCGGGCGAAAAGGTGGAGCCGAGAGCGGGCCTCGTCCGTCAAGGGGGTGTTGTCCACCTTGCCCACAATACGATGGAGCTCCTCGATGCCGAAAGCCTCCGGTGCGACCTCGTGCCAGTAGTCGTCGATGTAGTGCCTGCGGGGATCCCTGAAACTCTCGCACAGGTAGACCCCAAAGTCGCTGCTGCACTGGATGGACTGGAGAATCCTGTGGAGCTCGGTCTTACCCTCGGAGTGCCTGAGGGTGGGTTCGGCTGGGGGCGTAAAGTTCGGCGTGAAGACAGGCATTGGGCAGCAGTCTTCCATGCTGTTGGCGGACTGGGGAGGGGTGTCGACGTCGATCCAGGAGGAAGAGGAATCCATCGACAAGGGCATCCCCTCCGCTCCAGGAGCCCCTCTTATACCCCAACAAGGCCAAAACGAGCATCCAGGTGGCTACGGATTCTCTTGTCCATTCATAAAAGAATACAAATCAAGTCCCAAAACGCACGACCGTCTTGCCGAGACGAGCGACGCTGCTTATGCTGGCGACGGACAGGGCAAAGAAAAAGGCAACACTGATCTGGGCTCTGGGATGGTCCGCCAGCACGGCAAGGATACAGCCAGTCGCGAGACCGAACCAGCAGACACAGCAGAGGATGAAGGCCGGTCCCTGCAAGGTGTGCCAAAACCTTCCAGAAGCAAAGCAGGCAAACACGATGAGGTAGAAGCAGACAAAGAGCGGGTCCCGGACCAACAGCACGAAAGGGAGCAAAATGCCCGTCAGGACCCCCAGCCAGGCCCATACGGGATCGAAGGATGCCACTGCTTGGGCGGCCAGGGCGAGGGTCCAGACCGGGCACAGGACGTGGGCGCACATGACGATGGCATCTGGAGCGAGGATGTTGCACAGGCAGAGGACGAGGGCGCAACCAGTGTAAGCCAGCGGGATGAACCAGCCCTGGAAGGACAGCTGTTTGGGAGGGCTCGGCTCCTCCTTGATCGTCTTGAGGGGCAAGGGGGGATGGCTCACCATGGAGATGGAGGGTGTGGCCATCTCGATGGGCGCGAGGCGGGACACGAAGGCGGCCATCTCCTTGGCCGTGGGGACGCGTCGGGGAGACGGGACCACCATCATCGTGTGGACCTTAGACAAATCCTGCACCTCAATGGCGAGAGACACCATGGCACAACACGGGCGAGGGAAGGGGACCCTGCTTTTATTCGCGCGCCCCGCGGGGATCAGCTTGTCTCTTAAGGTCTGGCTCGCCACGCGGGTCCTTGCCAGCCGGCTCACCACGCGGGTTCTTGCCACTGGGCTCTCCAATCAGGTTCTCAGGAAATGGTTCGGTGGAGACTGCTTTCCTCTTCTTCCTGCTCTGACCTGGATCCTCACCCAGCAGGATCCTGGAGAGCTTGATCGTCATATCCGGTGTGAGGGCCCCGATCTCGTGCAGGGTCTTGAAATCATCGATGGTCTCGATCTCCAGGCGGGGCATGGGCACCAGGAAGAACTCGATATCCTCAGGCTTGGCCGAGTAGACCTCGCAGTAGGCGGCCCGCAGGAGGACATGGAGATGCCTGTGAAATAGGGGTCATTTCCGTGAACCGGTTTGCAAGCTGGAATGGGTTGCACCTGCAGATATCGTTCATATTCGTAGAGAAGATCCTGCCAGAAGCCAGTGTCTTGCGGACTGTCTCATGCCCACTTTCCCTGCCCATGATCATCTCATGTGGAACGCCCGTAAGGGACGAGACATCCCTCCGGAACTTGTCCAACAAGAACGCCAGATCCTCGCACGGCGTCAGATTCTGCTGCTGCACGACATCGTGGTCTCTCGGGAGGGCGTACACCTCCGGATGGTGATTGGAGGGCGTTTCCATGACCTGGGAAGAGGGTTCACTGCATGGACACACATCAAAAGGAGAGACCTGGCATACCTGCCTCCGCATGACGTGCTCGCGCTGCCAGACATTGTGGGCCTGTAGGTCTGGGAATAGGGATTCCCCGATCGCTGGCGGGGCGTAGTGATTCTCGTGCACAAAATCCATCAGGTACTGAGACGGGTTATCCTCCTGTGAGAGCCGGGCCACGAAAAGAAAACACCAGAAGAGGCGGGTCACAAACGAAAAACACCAGACAAGCTGGGTCACGAAAATAAAACACCAGACCAATCACACCACAAAACAGGCCTACCTGACGCAGATTGGGTTTGAACGTCGACACGATCCTCGCGGTGGTGTTCCAGGCGTCGGCATGGGACCGTCTCTTCTGGGCCTCGCGCAGGTTCTTGTAATCCGCCAGGATGTAGGCCAGAGGGGACGGCACTGTGGCGTACAGGCTGGAGTTGGTCGAGACCTCCAAGGCAGGCGGGTGGGAAATGTAGATGCTCACGTCCTCCTCACGCACACCACCGGCAGTGGGGGTGATCCGGTACACCACCAGCCGGCTGGCATCGTCGTCCGCCGTGGATAGATGGGCCGAATTGGGGTTCCGGCGCTTTTTCTTCGGCTGGGCGTGCATGTACAACCCGGGGGACCTCCCCTGCTCGTCCGGACCGACCTCAGTGTGCCAACTGAAGGTCCCGGGGGGGAGGACTTCTGGAACCTCGTCGCCCTTGGCCAGCTTGCGCAACCGCCAGGGCACGAAGCCGTACGTGAACATGGCCCGGATCGCCGCCCGACAGAACGGGACATAGTGGTCCTCCAGGAAGCGCTGGAACCTCGGGGAGGCTTCTTGGCCCCCTATCCGACAGAAGATGCCCTGCGATAGGCACGTCGACTCGATGATCTTGAAGCACTGCAGGATCGTCGGCTCAGACGTGACCAGCTCCAGCAGCAGGCCGCGTGACTCCTGGATGTCCCGCAGACGCGTGTTGTGCCGGGCCATATGCATGCTCTGGTTCATCGACCTCTGCATTCTGCTGGGTGATTGGAGGGTCTTGGCTTTATACGAGTGGTCTGTCTGTCCTGTCTTTTGGCCAGGGATGTCTGGTCATTTCTTGCCAAGTTCTTTTAACTTCCTCAATGTCACGTTCCCTCGCCTCAACAGCAGGCTTTTGTTTCGTTCCCAAGTAACGCTTACATTGCTTGATATTTCGCTGAAGAACTGAAATCGCATCATGGAAAAAGTCATAAAATTCATGATTTCCAATTTTTCCTTCCCTGCACAAAATTCTCATTTGTTTGGATATTTCCCTGAACTGTCTCATTCTGGTTTTGCACCCATCCATGTAATCCGCAAGGTCTTGATCCTTTACACCATCAGTCCTCATTCTCTGCAACATTGCTGTTGACAGCTCGTTCTGTTCGGAAAAAGCATGAATGCTTAGCCGAAAACTTGCAAGAACTTGTTTGACCTCACGTTTGGAGAGCCTGCGTTCATGAGCAATCCACTCGAATTGATGAACGTCAATCCCGTCTTCAGGGTCCAAATCTGGGTTTTCTTGATCAGGATTAGACAAGTGGTCTACATTAGATAACACTAAACACGATTCTCGATGGCTGCGAGTATCATCCTGATCTACCATGACTTCTGCAATGAGCAACTCTACAAGCTTATCTATTTTCTGGATGCTGGATGTTGGAATTCCTCTCAATATTTCAAGATCACTCTGCAACTTGCGACGATGCGACACAAGAAGTCTTTTCAAGTCATTGTTCATTCTTGACAATCCTTCTTGGCAGAGAGCTATAAGCGTTTGAACTTGCTTTCCAAAATTGTCATGAAGTCTCTGTATGTTCCTGAGGTACTCTCTCAAAGGTTCTTCCATTTGATCAACAACTGTGTAACCCCTCGAATCAGGTGGAACTGTTAAGAACAATAATCGAAAATATTCCGTTCTCAACAATTCATATGTTTGTACGATCCTATCCGAAGAAGATTTAGCTACAACCCCCGGCTCAGGTTCGATGGAAATAAGCGCTTCCAAATCATCATACAAATCACAAGCGTTACGTTCTAACTCTCCAATCTCTATCAAATCGTTTGTCATGACTTGCATGTCCTTTCTCAAAACAGGAGACTCTCTCACAGCTGGAACATCACAAAGAATGTCCATTAAAGCACGGCTTTCTTCAGATCTCCTGGGTATTGGCGGATTATACGTCCCAGTAATGGCATCAAGCAGGGATTTCGTCGCAGCGAACTTTAAACATCGCATAATTAAAAGTGTTGTTTCGACGGCAAGTGCATCTCTGGGGCCCGTTTCATTTTCAAAACGTGATTCAATCACCTTCAGATCTCGAACCGATTCAGCATACTTTCTCCACAAATCTTGAAACTCACCGTGGGGTTCTTTGGTGGGAATTTCACCTGGACAAACTGTGTCTGGATCCATTGTAATGATTTTCGTCATAACATCCCGTAGCATCACGAATATCTTGAACATGCTCAGGAAAAAATTTTTCCCTCCAGTCTCAACAACATTCATACCATGCAATACCATAATCATATCATGGATCAAATCCCCCTTCATCTTCTTTCGTTGTGTTTCAAGTTCGGCCTTCTCAGGATCAAACGAAGATTCAGACCCTGGCAATTCTTCATGATCTGGCATATATGCTGGATCACACGAACTTGCACTGTCAGCATCATTGTCACCCCGTCCTTCCCGACGAGCGTCATCGGTACTTGCAGGCTCTGAATCACGTTTCTCATCAGATTTTGACCGGGACCTACTAGCAGCCGGTTTCGCAGCCGATCTCCTAGTATGTCTGGCAGCTGGCCCCTCATCATCACTGGCAGCCGGGCTCTCAGCACGTCTGGCAGCCGGGCTCTCAGCACGTCTGGCAGCCGGGCTCTCAGCACGTCTGGCAGCCGGGCTCTCAGCACGCGTGGCAGGCCGTTCCTGTCCAGCCTTCTGGGATGGCACAGGATTGGGAGCCCGCCGCCGAAAATACCTCAAAACACCCCATGGCTCAGGCTGTATTGCACCACTCTTACCTTCGGAAGAATCGCCTTCGCCAGGAACAGTTGGACGACCTGTGTCTCCCCGTCTATCTTGTCTGGCAGCTGGACCACCCGAATCACTATCACTGTCTGAAGAATCATCACTGGCACTGTCACGATCTTCTCCACTACCTTTCTCTTCCTGTACTTCTCGTCTGTCATCCGGATCATTCGCATCACTACCACTGTTTGAAGAATCATCTCTGCCTGGTCTTTCCATAGGACCTGCCTCTTCCGGTTCTTCTTGTCCGGCAGCCCGACCACCCGGTCTCCTAACAGCCTCATCATCACCATCAGGAATGATTTCTTCTTCGCTAGAACGTCTGTGACCTCCAGCTGCTCGATCCTCACCTCCTCGAGATCCTGATCCCCCACCCCGCACTGCACGGCCAGGATCGTCTTCTCTGTCTTCCCTATCATCTGTGGGTCTTGGTCTAATATCCGAGTCTCTTTCTGATCCACCACCAGCACGGACTTCTCCACCTTCTGAACGGCCTGGCTCTTCAGGCGCTGCTTGACGTCTTGATCCACCACTAGAACGTGCTTCTCGACCTTCTGAACGGCCTGGCTTTTCAGCCGCTGCTCGACGTCTTGATCCATTATCAACACCGGCTTCTCGACCATCTGGACGGCCTGGCTCTTCATCCCCTCCTTCACGTCTTGATCCTTCACCAGCACGGGCTTCTCGATCTCCTGAACGGCCTGGCTCTTCAGCCGCTGGTTCACTTCTAGGTTCACCCCCCCCTGCCCCGCCCGCTGGTCCACCATCTCTCGAGGGCCCCGATGTCCGGTCTCTAGCTTCACTTTCTGCAGGACTTTCCTCCTCTCCACCTGCTGAACCACGACCCCCTCTCCGGGCCACTGGTCCACTCGATCGTTCATCACCATCTTCCCCTCCACCTGCACGACGACCGCCTCTGACACTTGCTGGTTCACCATCCCCCGGTAAGCCACGTCCTGTACCTTCTGGACGACCTGTCCCACCAGCCGCTTTTTGACTCCGAGATTCTTCGTTACCTGCTGCACCACGAGGTTCGGGACCAGCCGGTCTTCTAGTGGCAACAACCTTTTCTCGGCTTGTTCCATATTCAGCATCACGGCGAGCAAAACGACTTTGTCTCACAGGGTCATCATCCTCATTTCTTTTCACAGATCTGGATCCTCCTCTTTCAGCGTTTCTCGATTTTTCTTCAACCCGACGCCTGGAATATATTGGGGCGTAATTCACTTCATAACCAGGGGAAATCGTGCTTTTCCAAGAATCACTCATAACACGTGAGGTCACAGGCAGCGGCATATATATCCAGGCAACGGCCTGGTTTCTTTAGACTGTGGATGCAGCGCTTGGCAGAACAATTCAGTCTACACCCTCTAACCGGGGACGAGCGTGTAACGTGCGAGAGCATGCTATCACAAGAGCCGTCCAGCCGAGTACTCGTCATGCCCACTCACCACATCAACGAATTGGGGGACATGATGGGTTTCAGGTAGGCTTTCTCTCTCAACACGAGTGACACACAGCACTTTACTGGAAAACTCAAGACAGAAATTCAATCTGATGCAAAAAAACGCAGGTTCTCATGCAACCGATATGCGGCGGGGAACTGCCTGCCAGTGGTGAGGACCATGTTCCACGGGCACACACTAGTGGAGTGCCAGCAGGCGAGCGAGGCCCTGATCATGCGGCTCATGTCCGAACCCACTGAGAACCGCCAGCGCATGCTCGAGTTCCTGTCCGGGGTGGAAAAGGACTGTGTGCCTGCCTCGCTCGACTGCGTGCCCGAGAACGCCAGCGCCATCACGCAGCACGGGGTGGTCCAAGCGAGGGGCCTCCTCACCGTGGACAGCCAGCACTGGACGCCCGAGGTGCCGGAGCGGATCGGCCTTTACCACGCCTACATCCGAGGGTTCAACCGGGACGTCCGCACGCACCGGCTCTTCATCGTGTGCTCGGGCGGCATGGCCCGTGCCAGCGACGCCTTCTGCAACATGGTCATCGATGTGGGCAAGAACTGGACCGCTCATGTACGTTTGCCATACGGGTGGTAATGGTAGAACCCTCAGATCGAGCATTTCTTGCCTTACACGCGTGTTTCTGGGTTGGGTCCAGCTTCTCCCAGCAGCCTCTGCATCTTTCCTGCAGGAACCCTTTTACTGCTTGCACGTCATCAGGGTGATCTTTACATATGACAGCATACAACTCTTTGCCTTGCTTTGTCAGGGAGTACTTGGTGGTCATTCCTCCAATCCACAGAAGATACGATGGAAAGTCATGTGCGACTTCAAGCAATGTCTTGCCCTCGTATGACCCAAACTTGAGCGTGTACTCTCCCTGCATCGGCTGACTATCTGGGTGCTGCGTGTCTGATATACCGACACAGGACATCTGCGAGTCCCAGGAGGCGTGGTGGCTGCGGAAGGGATGCCGGCGGGCCCGATGCCGGTTGATCAAGGGGCTGGCGGACGCGTTCGGGATCCCTGTCAAGTCGACGCAGGTCCATTCATTTCAACTTGCGCTCCACAGTGTTTTCCACGGTGAAGGCCTGGAGGAACGCGCCCCACAGGGTTAGGAGCATGGGCTGGGATTGGGCAGGCATGCGCGAGGAAAAGGGTTCGATCATGTTTGAAAATAGAGAACCCTTGACCCAGCTAAATACCCCTGACACTGCCTCTACCCAAACACAGGATATCCAGGCCCATCAATCCGGGGAGCTGGCGGTGTTCACGTCCGACACGGTGGAGCACGATATCCTCCCCATCGGCAACACGGAAGTGGGCGTGTACAACCTGTGCACCGACACGACGCGGCACATGAACGGGGTGGTGGCGAACATGCAGCCATCCGAGGGGGTCTGGCTGTTCAGGTACATCCTACCTAATCCGAAAGACTCAGAGACAGGACGAGGGCCCCGCTCAGAAGAAAGGCGACGACCCATGTCTCATGCGTCTTGACGTTGGCCAGCTGGAAGAAGCAGAACGGGATGATACAGTCGTTGGGGATAGGCTGCCCTTCCTTGACCATGATGGCCTTCTCCGTGTCCTCCAAGCCTGCCTTTTCGGAGAGGTTTATGTAGCTCGAGTGCGCCAAGATAGCCAGCCCGATGGCCACGAGACACAGGCCAATAATGATACCAGCCATTCCATCTGAACACTCTTTCACGCGTTAAATACGGCAGGCCTCGCTCATGCCCTTTTTGGCAGGGGGGGAGCCAGAGGCAACTGCTTCGGAGGGATGTTCGGGGACCACAGAGTGTGCGGGGCTTTCCCAACATGCTCGCCCTCGGTTCGTCGCCAGCAGTCCATCCTGGTGCAGGTGCCGCACTGAAACGACAAGTAGTAAGACCCCACACTGAGCATCACCTTGACAGGAGACATCGAACCTGGTCCGTCTCAAATCCGCAAGACCCCAGTCCGCCCAGTACATGTGCTTTGATGAGGCCTATTTCAAGACGCTGGAGGCCATGCAGTGGAACCGGGATAACGGATACATCGAGCTCATCCCTATCATCGTGGGCCTGCCTTAGGGTGGTCACGTATCTCGAGGGTAACGTGACCTCCAGTTGTTCTAGTCTACCCCTCTTGACCCATTGAAAGTCTAAAAGTACCTTAACTTAGGGTACGGTACGGTACGGTAAGGTACGGTAGGGTAGGCCAGGATACGGTACCAGTTCTTCCTGGGGGGCGGGTACCAGAAAAAAAGTTCCAACTCCGACAGGCGTTTTGACTGTTTTGGATTTTATCAAACATGTCTGGCCTGCGCACGCTCTACGCGGATTCAAACACATTTATGGACATGCTGCTGGAATGCTCGCGGTTCATCGATTCTGCAGCACTGGACCCGACCTGCAGCAAGGAGGACGTTCTAACGTCCATGGAAAACAGGGTCTCCCTCCTCATAGGGAAGCTGGCCAGCCATCCCGCGTCATGCACATTCACAATCGATCTGTCAGGTGAGTAGCATGGGGGCCTGCACTGCCTGAACTGGCTCGTCTTCACGCTGGGGCACAGGCAGGCCCTGCGGAATCGGGCTGGGCGCGCTGCCAATAGCGTCGAGCAGTTCCAGCTCCGAATCGATCTCTTCTTCGTCGACCCCGCTGCCTGATGGCCCTGCAAGAGGGTTTGTCAGGACGTCGGTCATGTCCTGGACGTCCCTCATCTGCTCGTCCATCTCCGACATGACGTTTTCCGCCTCCTGGATGCCCAGCGTGATGCCCGCCTTCTTCATAGCCGATGTGGATGCCTTGAGTGTGAGCATGATCTCCTTGTCCATCTCGCTCGTCTTAATGGCATCCAGCTGCGCGTCCACGAGGTCCAGCCCATGCCGGAGGCGCTCGAGGCGCTTCTGGACCCGCCTGCGCTCCTGGATCCTGCTCCGTGCGGCCGGGATGTCGCCCGCCCGTTTCTTGGCGACGGCCTCGTCCGTGAGGCGCTGTATGTGGGCTAGGAGCTCCCGCTCTCTCGTTTCCATGTTCCGCCTGCACTGATCCAGGCCGTCGTGCGCGCTGATGACCTCCTCCTCGACCGGCTCAGTCACGACCCGACGTCTGGCTCCCAGCCAAACGCTGGCCACGGCCTCC
>Ga0164293_10000922_pt1 | contig 24513 bp, 20 predicted proteins | sample GEODES118metaG_FD_111487 | JGI IMG/M metagenome (GOLD analysis project Ga0164293, IMG submission 111487) | Eutrophic lake water microbial communities from Lake Mendota, Wisconsin, USA - GEODES118 metaG | ecosystem: Environmental > Aquatic > Freshwater > Lake | place: USA: Lake Mendota...
CTATTTTTTTCATTTTTAATTTTGAGTACATCTCTTAGTTTTTTCTAAAGTTTTAAAAGTTTTTTAGAAATTACAAAATAAATCAAGAGATGTACTCAAATTATTCTTTTCAATTTTTAGAAATATTTGGTGTCTTTTTAAGTTATCAGAATGGTAATACTAATATCTAAATTTCTCTAAATAACCCTCCATTTAGCCTTTTCTATCACCTTGACAATAGCCAGCTAATAGCCTTTTCTATCACCTTGACAATAGCCAGCTAATAGCCTTTTCTATAATTATTATAAAAATACTAAAATTCTCTTAGCATATCTTGAGACACTGGAAAATCTTTATTTTCAACTTTTAGAAAATTCTGGTTTCTTTTTGAGACATCATAACGGTATTATAAATAGCTCAATAGCCTCTCGGTAGCCTCTCGGTAGCCTCTCGGTAGCCTCTCGGTAGCCTCTCGGTAGCCTCTCGGTAGCCTCTCGGTAGCCTCTCAATAAAACCGCGTTGGGGGCGGTCTCCCCCATAGGGTTCCCCAATCTCCCACAATTTAATATTATAAATAGTAGAATATCTATATTATTTTATGGAAAAACCAGTTATCACCCTTGACAGGTTCCTCTCTATCTGGATTTTTCTTTATACTATCCTTTATTTATTTGGAATAGTTCCCTTTAATCCTGTTATTCTTATCTCTATTGCGTTATCCTTCTTCCTTATATCTCTATTTATCATTATTCCTCGTTTGAATGAAAAATCACTCCTTACCTATTATATATCCATAAATACCCTCGCTAAAATAATCCCCTTGCTTCTCATTATCAATCGCTTAATAACTTTTCCCGATATCATATTTTCTATTCTCTTTATCCTCTTCTATCTCATTTATATGCGTATCCTGAATGTTAATATCTTCTCTATTTATACCGATTATATTGAATTCATTATTGACAGCGATACAGCTAATGATGGTGCTATTTATCACTTTTTAAATAAACTTTACTATTATAAAAATACTTAGCAGATACTTAGCAGTTCTTGAGATACTAGAATATTCAAATTTTTTCAATTCAATTTTGAGTACATCTTTCTGTTTTTTCTAAAATTTCAAAAGTTTTTTAGAAATTACAAAATAAATCATTGTGATACGCTCCGCTACTCAAATTATTATTTTTATTTTTATAAAATATCTGGTGTCTTTTTAAGTTATCATAATGATAATATAAATATATAGTAATCATCTAAATAGCCCGTGGCAATATCCTTTTAATAATATAAGCATATCCCGAATTTACCCTATCAACAATCATTCTCCTTATACCCTTAATTATTTAATCATTATAATTTTTATATATATATATATATATATATATATATATTAGAAATCATATTTAATTATGCCAACTGGCTGGGATCCCGAATATGTAGCAACAGGATTAAGAGGATTACCAGTTACTTATGATGATGAACAACAACCTTTATTGAAAAAAGTTTTTGGTAATTTTAAAAATCCTTTTAATAAAAAACTAGATGATGATGAAACAATTCAAAGTATTAAGATTATATGCTATACTTTATATCTTAAAGTATCGCATATATATTCAAAACTTGAAGAACTTAAATACCCTAAAAAAATTATAAGACAAAATACAAATACTATTGAAGAAGCATTTGATACTTATAATACTACACAAGAATATAAACTCGCTAATGAAAAATACAAAGAGTCTATGAAACGCTTAATAAATATTACTAAATATAAAAATATTTTTAATTCTAACATTTATAAAGAATATATTAAAGATGTGTATTTTCACGAAGATGATGATACAACTATTAATGAAGACCCGCAGGAAAGCCTTGATAATTTAATTAATACTTTACGAGATATAGTTAATGATAATACATATATAGAATATATAAGAAATACATATAAACTAGATGATTCTATTTCAAAAGAACAAATATATGAGGAATTAATAGAACATTTAGAAAAGATTAAATTTAGTAAGCTTACTATAAATGAAAGGGATAAAATACTGGGACAATCTGGTGGTAATAATAAACAGTATAAGGAGATTTTGGGAAAGAGGAGAAGAATCTATAAAATTAAAGGTTCTCGCAAAGAGCATATTAAATACAAAGGACAACTAATACCAGTATCTGATTATAAAAAACTCTTCAAAAAATAAGTTAATTTATGCTATATAGCGACATAGTTGCGACATCGCAAGTAATAGTTTCTCTTTATTGCTAACCGGTTTTAATTTCTTAGATATGTAAGTTTCGCCAAAAAGTCTATGCTCTATCTGTGATAATATACAATAATTATTATTCAAGAGCCAGGATATATATACTGCAACTGCTATATGAGTATTATAGGGCGAATAAGGATAAATCGTATAGATAAGAAACACATAATGAAATGAGAATGCAAGATATTTCAATATCATAATATGCCCTCTTGGTTTATTCATAGTATCACTGCTATTTCTTAGATATTCTTAGAGAATCTCGCAACATACCTTTTATTATATCATCTCCTATAATATAAAAATCTCATTCTTTATTTAGAATATAAAAGGATATAATGAATGATCCATATGGCAGTGCAACAGTACTAGCTAGTGAAAGAAAAAGGCAATATGTGCTAGATACACAGAAACAAATAACACAATATAAAAAATTATCAGCTAATACAGCAGCATATAATAGCAAAGAATATAAGGATCAGCTTGCAATTTCGAGAAGTAGAATGAAAGAAATAGCTGATACACTTCAAGATCGCTATGAAGCAAGAAGGAAACAAAGCGAACAAACATTTGCCAAATTGGATGAAGATGAAAGAAGAGAGAAAAGCATTACTAATATATTAGCTAAATCAGCTAGATCAGCTATGAATGCTGTTGGCTTATCAACCAGAACTAAGGGGAAAAGTGGCGGTAGTCAAAGCAAGGAAATCCTCGGTAAGCAAAGGCGTATATATAAGGTAGCGGGCTCTCGCAAAGAGCATATTAAATACAAAGGACAACTTATACCAGTATCTGATTATAAAAAACTCTTCAAAAAATAGGTTAAGTTAAAATAAATTAAAATAAATTAAAATAAATTAATTTATGATATATCGACATAGTTGCGACATCGCAAGTAATAGTTTCTCTTTATTGCTAACAGGTTTTAATTTCTTAGATATGTAAGTTTCACCAAAAAGCCTATACTCTATCTGTGATAATATACAATAATTATTATTCAACAACCACGATATATATACTGCAACTGCTATATGAGTATTATAGGGCGAATAAGGATAAATCGTATAGATAAGAAACACATAATGAAATGAGAATGCGAGATATTTCAATATCATTATCATAGTAATTTATTATAATATTGCCTATATTTCTTAGATATTTTTAGAGAATCCCAGCAAATATAATTAAAATATCATTCCTTATTTAGAATATAAAAGGATATATTATGCTGCTGGGTATTCCAAATAAAGCTACAAATATAGTTGGTAAATTATCAATTATTTATGATAATGCTTATAATGTTATGATATTAACAACTGCGGAATTAAAAAAATTAGAAAAATATGATTCGGAATATGATTCGGAATATGAATTTAAACAAGGAAAAGCAGCATATGATATAGCTAAATTAAAATCAATAATAAAAAATTATATAACTATTATTGATTCCTTATTTGTAACGATTGAAGAAGCAAAAGCAAAAGCAGAAGCAGAAGCAGAAGCAGATACAGCAGATACAGCAGATACAGCAGATACAGCAGATACAGCAGATACAGCAGATACAGCAGAAAAGCTTAATTTGTTATTTCAAAAAAAATATTATTATGATTATTTATTAGAAGAAGAAGGCAAAATTTATTATCCTAATATAGATAATTATGACCGTGGAATTTATACACGATTTGATGTTACAAATAAATATATAATTATTAAATATATTATGGATAAAATTATGAAAGATTTAGAGTATTTCAAAGGTATTAAAAAAATACAAGATAATAGTTATCAACCAGGTGGCTTCCGTAAAAAAAATAATTTAAAACCTACAGTGGTTCAAAGTAAGGAAATCCTCGGTAAAATAAGGCGTATATACAAGGTTGCTGGCTCTCGCAAAGAGCATATCAAATATAAAGGCGAGCTCATATCAGTATCTTATTATAAGAAGCTTGTTTCACAAGCTAAAGCTCTTAAATCACAAAACAAGCCCGCGACTAAGCCAAAGGCTAAACCCGCTACTAAGACTAAGCCAAAAGCTAAATCTGCGACTAAGTCTAAGGCTAAGTAGATAATTTAAATATATTCTTTTTATACATCATTATACATCTTTGGATATCATATGGAGTTTGTTGCTGCTGGAGTAGTTTATTAGGAATATTCCTAGTAATATGAGAATAAAGCCGAGGAACTCTTCGCCCGTTATCGTCTCGTTTAGATACAGATAGCCGAATATTAGAGTTAGCACGGGATATATTGAGGTTAATATGGCTACTAAAGCAATTGATTTGTCATTATTTACAATATATAGATATAGATATTTTGAAATAAATAATAAGATAGTTATAAAAAATATCCCAGTTATTATGCTGGTATCATTCAGCAATATAGTCACATCCTTGATAATATACGCATTATCATAGTATAACATTAAAAGTAATGCAGCCAAAAATTGGATACCAGAACCTATTATGATAAATGATAGGATGTTTATCTTTCTCAATAAATATTTTTCAAATATCGGCGAAATGCCCCATATGACATTCACAAATAAATAATATAATAACAGCATTATACTATATATAAACATAGAATATATTATATTATCTGTAATGAAAATGAACATTCACAATAAACTTATAGCATCCCAATATAACATTATCTCAAAAGTATTTGATAATTCTCGTGTAAGAATATGGAACAATGTCAAGCAGTTCCTTCTTGATGACCAGGCAAGAACAGCAAATACTTTGTTAGATTGTGGGTGTGGCAATGGTAAAAATATGATATATGCGCAATCTTTGGGATATCATAGTGATGGCTTTGATATTTCTAATAATTTATTAGATATCTGTAAAAATAAAGGGCTCAATGTATATTATCAAGATGTATTGAATCTCAACATAACTAAAAAATATAACAAGATTATCTCAATAGCCGTCCTGCATCATCTGCAAACATTTGAAGAACAAGTTGCTGCCATCAAGATTTTATGCGATTGTCTGGATAATAATGGCAAACTCCTCGTTTCTTTCTGGTCAAAAGAAAAAACCTTAGAAGACATCAAAGAATATCGTATTGATTGCCAAGACAGCCAAGGCAGTCCAGGCATAACAGCTAATGATGTGGGACGCAAGAGTGATAGCAGGGATTTTGTCCAGGGGCCTAATTATGTTAGCTGGAAACTTGATAGAGAAAATATTATTCAGCGATTCTATTATATTCACGATTACAAAAGTATTCAAGAATTGGCAAAAAATATCAATGTTAAATATACGATATCGTGGGAACAACAAAATTGGTTCATTCTATTTACGAAAGACATATAAGGAATATCTGTCATATATATATGTGGCTCTCATAGCTCAGTCGGTAGAGCGCTTGGCTTTTAACCAAGTGGTCGCGGGTTCGAGCCCCGCTGAGGGTGCCATAATTTATTTTTATAATTTATATGTATCTACTACTAACATATCTATTTTGGTGATGCTGCTGCTGCTGCTGATGTCGCAGAATAATACTTAGAACTCGCAGAAGACTTGGATTTTGCCGAATAATACTGAGAAGGAGATTGCGACGCCGAAGGCGACGATTTTTTAGGAGCCCGCATTGGCTGCCTTGGCCGCCTCGGCGGTATTACGGTTAAATCTGTTACAGTTATTTTTTTAGCCATCGTTTCATCCGGACATATTATATTATTTTTGTAATAGTTTATAGAGTGTCTGGCGTAATCTATGTAATATTTTGTGTTGAATGGCAGGAGTATCTCGTCCTCTTCTTCGTATCCGCTGATATTATCTATCAATATTGCTTTACATCCGGCAGATAATTTGACACGCATTATACAGCATTGAATGTTGGCGTATCCTATGGCAACTTTGGGATTTAGCGTGTGGCTGGATAATGTTTTGGTTATATGTACTCCGCGAGTAGAGTTCTTTAGATAATAGTCATCGTTTGAGCCTCTGTAAATTACAAGCGTTTTCTTGACACTCGGGCATTTTTCAAATATATTATTGATATCGCGAATATATAATAGAAGTATTTTACTCCAATCAAATGTATTATATTCGGCTTTTATATACTCTTCCAATTCTATTCGGGAGGACTTAGATAGTTCTGCGTTTTTCTTGTATAAATACTCTTTAATCTGGTAATAAAATAGGATATAATCTCGGTTAGATTTAAACTGCGCTTTTTCTACGATTAGCGTGGATTTTCTCTGAATCTCATAGCCGACATCATCAATATGCTTATCAATTACAAAGCCATTTCTAATAAAATAATTAGCTATTATATCACCGTCGTGCGTATGACATCGCAGCGTGTATATTTCTTCGGGGCTCATAGCTCTAATAAACTTGTTCTGTTCTTCTATCCATTCAGCATAATCCTCGGGATTTGTTGATACATATAACTCGTTTATGAACTTCTTATTATATTTATTGCGGAAGGATTCAAACTTAATTTTAAAATCCTTGAATATAATCTGATCGGGCTTACTGTGGCTATCTGATAATATATGCTTGTCTATCTTGAAAGTATTATAGGATATCTTGATTTTGTCGCTCTCAAACTGCTTAGATAGGGCAGTATATTTTTTGTAATATTCGCATAATAATTCGTGCTCAGAATCCATATAGATATCCTTATTACGCTCTATATTTTTTCGTGCCCTATACAAACCCTCCAAAAGCGACGCCTTAATATTAGAAGATATCTTGCTATTCGGCGACGCCTGTGTAGCCCGCGACGCCATTATATCGTATCGTATATTTAATAATAGAGAACATAATAAAGCCCGCTTGTTATTACTTAAAACAATAGCGAAATATATTATATGCTATGATAAAATATGAATATTATGAAAATAAAAACTGTTATATCAACTTTAATTGCGTAAAGGGATATGAATACGAGCTATATGTTAAGAAGAAGCTTAGGGATTACTATGATATCGCCGAAATCTATATGTGGGAAGAAGTTCCCGACGATTTATTGATAATTTCTGGAATAATACAAAGCGATGATCTAGATATTATCAAGGGAAAATATAGAAGGAATAAATATAAGAGGAACTCAAATATACTTTTGGATACAGGAATAGATATTGTTTTCACTACTACAGACAATCACATATACCTCGTTCAATGCAAAGCATACAACTCTATAATATCTCAAAAACACTTATCGGGATTCTTTAGAATATTATTAGATACCTATATAATTGATAAAAATAAAGATATTATCCGAGGCCTCATCGTTCATACAAGCGAAATCTCGGATATTATTAAAGAAAGCTATTGCTACAAAGAAAAAATTATAAGCGAACTTTATTTGCCCTTTCATCTTACCGCATCACTGACTTCCCGAAAAAGAATCATATTCTCTAAAAAATATAATAATTTTAATAAATTTACTATATTTAACATCATATATATACTATATATCAACGGCATAATACTCTATATCATATATATCCTCAACCTATATCTCAATAAATAACCCAGCAGATATCTGGGATTACCTGGGATTACCTGAGATTACCTGAGATAAAAATGTTCCAATTTGAAAACTTTTGGATAAAAATTGACACCAAAACAAACCAACAATATTACTATCGCAGTCAAAACAGTCAAAGTCTCACAGTCTCACAAGTCTCGCAAGTCTCTCAAGTCTCAGTCTATCAAACTTCAAAAAGCCTTTTCTAAGTTTTACCAAGAACAGTTTTAGGAGAATGTCCGCAGCTGCCCAGACCGCCCAGACCTTTCAGACCTTCGCTGTCATTTTCAAGGAGCGTATGATGGATATGCCTGACGAGCTCAATGCTAAGAAGGATATTGACGAGTATTCCAAGAAGATTACCAAGGAAATCAAGGAAGAAGCCAAGAATAACAAGATTGAGAAAGCCGAAAAGAAGAAGGATGACAAGAAAAAGAAGAAGAACAATCTGGATGAGGATGGAAACGAGAAGCCTAAGAGGCCTCTCACAAAGTATCAGCAGTATATCAAGGACAATCAGCAAAGGATTCGCGATGAGTTTCCTGAGCTTTCAAATACCGAAAGGTTCTCCAAGTTGGCTGAAGAGTGGAAGGCTTACAAGGCGACTCTTGAGGCTGGCGAAGCTGGTGAGGCTGGTGAGGCTGGCGATGAGGCAGGTGGCGACGCTACAGATACGGAGATTACTAATGTGTCCGAAGATGATGAAGAGAAACCTAAGAAGCAGAAGAAGGAACCGAAAGCGGCGAAAGCAGCTAAAGCAGCTAAGAAGCCCAAGAAGGAGGCTAAGGCAGAGACCGAGGCTGATGAGTAAAAAATAAATATGAGGGTTATATGATTGATATAATTATGTGTATGTATATTTTTATATTTTATTTCTTGGGTTTGGTCTTTGCTTTTGGTTTTGCATTTGCTTTTTGTTTCATTAGATCCTTATAGTCTGCTATGTGATGTAATTCTCCTTTATATTTGACATATTCCTTGCGAGAATCAGGCATTTTATAGATTTTCATTTTTTTCCCAAAAATCTCCTTATATATACTTTGCTTCTTTTGAGATACAACAGGTTTCTTAGAGACCTTTTTGCTATTGGCTTTTGATTTTCGTTTTCCGCCTGCTTGCTCTGCTTTTGCTTCTGCTTCTGCTGCCTTTCTTTCTGCTTTTTCCATTTTATCTAAATATTCATTTATATAATCTTCTATATCTTTAACATCAATAGGATTATCCGACTTATTGTGTGAAGATATATATTCTTTGTGTAAAGATATATATTCTTTTAATCCGATTATTAAGTTTTTATGTCTTTCCTGTAATATATTAAACTGTTTATAAACATTATCATATTCTTGCAACACTTGTGAATATATATCTTCTTTTTCTTCTTTTTCTTTTTCTGTTTTTGCATCATCATATGCTGTTGCATTATATGCTTTTTTTGCTTCAGTTAAACGAGTTTCAACTCTATTTGCCTCAGAAAATTTATTAGATAATCTTAAAGACAACTCATCTAATTCTGTTATTATATTATTTATATTAGCTTGTATTTCCTTTCTTTTATTATCATCATCTTCCATTTTTACTTATTGTCTATAATAACAATATATATTTTTTATATGTTATGAGCGTTATTAGGCTGTATTTATTTGTCTTTCCTATATTTTATTAAATATTCTGTTATTATATTGCTGATATTTTTACATATTTCCATATAACTCTTAGCAATATAGGAGCTCTTTGTATTTATATATTACCTTAGCTACTATAGATTAGATGATTCTCTGATATTGCCCTTGAGTTAAAAAAATAATGAGAGTTATGTAATACAGTGTGCTATATTTATTTCTTGGTTTTGGTCTTTGCTATTGCTTTTTGTTTCGTTACATTCGTTACCTTCGTTGCATTGGTTGCATTGGTTGCATTGGTTTTGGTTTTGGTCTTTGCTATTGCCTTTTGTTTCGTTACATTCGTTGCCTTCGTTGCCTTCGTTACCTTCGTTGCCTTGGTCTTTGCTATTGCTTTTTGTTTCATTAGGCTCTTGTAGTCTGATATGTGGAGTAATTCTCCCTTATATTTTACATATTCCTTGCGAGAATCAGGCATTTTATAGATTTTCATTTGTTTCCCAAGAATCTCCTTATATATACTTTGCTTCTTTTGAGATACGACAGGTTTCTTAGCTACCTTTTTGCTCTTACCTTTTGATTTTCGTTTTCCACCTCCTAGGCCTCCTTCTTCTTCTCTTGCTTTTGCTCTTGCTCTTGCTTCTGCTTCTGCTCTTGCTCTTGCTTCTGCTTCTGCTTCTTCTCCTCCTTCTTCTCCTCCTTCTTCTTCTCCTCCTTCTTCTCCTCCTTCTTCTTCTCCTGCTTCTTCTCCTGCTTCTGTTGTTGTTTTTGGGAGGGGCCGACTTTTATCTAAATCTTCCTTTAACTGTACCTGTAGCAGTCGCAGTTGCCGTAGCCGTTCCTGTTGCTCTTTCTCTTTCCGTTGCTGTTCCTGTTTCTGTTGCCATTGCTGTTCATATTCATCTATTATAATTTCGTGTTTTTTTAATACTTTTAATTCTTTATATCTAGTATCAATATATTTATTGCAATCTTTTGTAATTCTTTTTAAATTTTCAATATAAGTTTGGGCTTCAGCTTCATCTCTTGTATTATCAATTATTAATTGTATTATTTTTTCATATGCTAATTTATACTCAATAGTTGGCCAGTATGATGTAATACAGGGAAGTGGAATAAAATTATATGGCTTTTTCTCTCGCTCTTGCACTTGCACTTGCACTTGCACTTGCTCTTGCACTTCCTCTTCCTCTTCCTCTTCCTCTCGCTTTATTTGCTCATCAATATAGCTTTTGTATTGACTCATTGCAATTTTTTTTAAATATTCTGAATATCTATCTCTTATTGTTTTCTCAGTTTTACTTGATTTTATAAGTTCTATTATTTTGTTAATATTTATGTCTTTTGAAAAATTTGACATTTTATTATTGAATTAAACTTATTCTAATATAATAATAGGTTTTTTATATTTTAGGAGCGTTATTCGGTTGTATTTATTATATTGCTTCTATTTTATACATTTCTCCTCCTCCATATAGATTTTAGCATTTTACATATAGCACGATTATGTCCTGCACATTGATATTATGACCCTCGCTCAGGCAGTCGAGCGCTCTTGAGTAAAAATAAATATTATAGTCATAGGGTAGGATTATATTTTATTTCTCGGTGTTTGGTGCGTGGATGGGGGGGGGAGAGGACATAATTATATAATTATTGGGCTACTGGAAGTGCTACGGTTTTTGCTATCAAATACTTTTCTTAAACTGACATTTTTTGAGGCGTTGCTAAAATTCTCGTCGTATTTCCAAGCAACCAATTTATGTAAATCTTCTAAACTAAAAGTTAAGCGGTTATCTATTGACATAACATTGTAATGCTCGTTATCTGTTAGAATGATACAGAACTCTTTACAATCTCTATATAGCATAGATACTCGCGGATCGCTAAGTTTTTTAGGATATTCGCTATTTATATAGTCACCGATTTTATCAATATGTGTTCTAATAATATTTATGACGGTTTGCTTTAATTCAAGTAAATTAGTATTACTGCTACCGTCAATAATCGCATCAAGTTTCCCATTAATATAGCTCGTTATTTTTTTTCTATCATCGGGCGATATTCTAATATCTATAATATTTAGTTTAAAATATTCAAGCAAGTATTTTCTTACGGAATCCTTCTCAATTTGATTTGGGATTCTACCTTTAACTTTTAGATATCCCATTATTTTTTTGGCGGCATTAGTATTGTCAAGATTTATCTTCAATATATTATTACTTATTAAAGCCTCTACTTCCGTAGTATTTACACTTAGCATATTTGCGGAATCGCTATATATCTTATTCTTCTCAAAGTCTGTCATACTATTAAATTGCTTACCAGTTTCTTCTATGCATACTGATATTATGTTTTTTGCTAATACCAAATAATCTTTGAAAACTTCAAAATAATGCTCTTCTTCTACTATCATAACCTTAGTAAGTATTTTTCGTAGCTTGGAACCCGAAGTTATTTCTGTTCTACCTATACTTACCTTACCATATTTGGATTTCAGTACTTCAAAAATAGAATTATAAAAACAGTTATTATTTCTTCCAGATACATTTATATATGATAATTTCATATTAAACAACCTACTGACATCTCTAGAACTACTCATACTACTCATACTACTATTACTACTATAATATGCTTTAAAAATATTTAATAACCGCATTACTTATTTCATCTTTATAACAGGACTCGAATATAACACTATTATATCCTGCGTATTAGTAGTGTATTGCCTTTCATATTTAAGAGCTGGGCGAAAGCTATGCGAAAGCTATGCGAAAGCTATGCAAGAGCTGTGCAAGAGCTGGGCGAAAGCTTCTGAGTAAAAAAAATATGAGGGTTATATAAATTATATACAGGAATATATTTTATTTCTTGGTTTTGGATTTTGTTTTTTGTTGCGTTGCCTTCGTCTTGGTCTTTGCTATTGCTTTTTGTTTCATTAGGTCCTTGTAGTCTGTTATGAGATGTAAATCGCCCTTATATTTGACATATTCCTTGCGAGAATCAGGCATTTTATAAATTTTCATTTGTTTCCCAAGAATCTCCTTATATATACTTTGCTTCTTTTGAGATGCAACAGGTTTCTTAGCTACCTTTTTGCTATTCCTTTTTGATTTTCGTTTTCCTCCTGTTAAACCTAAATCCTTAGTTTCTTTTAAAAGATTTTCAGTTACATTGGGGATACTTTCTCGGATTTCCTTTTTGATTGATTCGATGGCAGTTTCATTATCTTTTAATAAATTTTCATAGTATTCAATTGTTTTATTATATTCTTCCTTATTTTCCTTAGTTATATAGCTATTCGTTAGTTTTTGTTTATAAGTATTTATAATTATAGGATACCAGCCTTGGTTTTTTAGAAGTTTATCCAATCTTATTTGCCGTTCTTTAAGTTCCGCGTGTTTATCATTATACCTTTCATTGGGAGTCATATCATCTAACATTTTACTTATTGTTCTATAATAACAATATATATTTTTATATGTTATGAGCGTTATTAGGCTGTATTTATTTGTCTTTTACTATATTTATTAAATATTCTGTTATTATATTGCTGATATTTTTACATATTTCCATATAACTCTTAGCAATATAGGAGCTCTTTGTATTTATATATCCCCCTTATTATCTCGTGTATTTGTGTATTACCTTACCTACTATAGATTAGATGATTCTCTGATTCTCCGATATTGCCCTTGAGTTAAAAAAATAATGAGAGTTATGTAATACAGCGTGTTATATTTATTTCTTGGCTTTGGATTTTGCTATTGCTTTTGCTTTTTGTTGCGTTACCTTCGTTACCTTCGTTGCCTTCGTTTCCTTCGTTGCCTTCGTTGCCTTCGTTGCCTTGGTTACCTTGGTCTTGGTCTTTACCATTGCTTTTTGTTTCATTAGATCCTTGTAGTCTGATATGTGGAGTAATTCGCCCTTATATTTGACATATTCCTTACGAGAATCAGGCATTTTATAGATTTTCATTTGTTTCCCAAGAATCTCCTTATATATACTTTCCTTCTTTTGAGATACAACCGGTTTCTTAGAGACCTTTTTGCCCTTGCCTTTTGATTTTCGTTTTCCTCCTCCTTGGCCTTCTTCTTCTGCTTTTTCTTTTTCCCATTTATTTTTTAAAATTTCTGCCTTATAATCTGAAACCAAAGTTAAAATATGGTCTTTAAGTTTTGGATATCTTTTTTTTATTTCCTCGTTTGTTGCATACATATTTATAAAATCTTCAAGAGCACCACTTTGATAAAGTTTATTTCCATAATATGTGGGTGGATTTTCTGATATTTTTTCATAATCTTCCATTAAAGAATTATAATTCCTATATAAGTCCTTATTTCTTAACCCCCAAGGAGTTTTTTCTGTATTAGGTGTATCAAGTAGAAGTTTCTGTATCATAAGTTTGTAATATTCATTCCAAACTTCATCATAATCTAAATCATAGCTTTGTAACATTATAATTATATCTTTAAGCTTTTTTAATATATCAGACATATCGTCCATTCTTTTTTCTACTATCTCTATTTTTTCTTCTTCTGAAATATTTTCATAAGGTACTCATATTCTATTATATAAATATAAAAAATAATATATAGAAGAATATTACCTGAGAATACTCAGTGAGATTATTTATGATATCAAATATAATATGGTTATTATAGGTACTATAGGTACGATAGGTACGATAGGTACAAGTATGCTTAGTATGTTTGTTTTTGAGTAACTATACATTAAATTAGGCGCATTCCGTCGCTCGTTATGTATGTGCTTACTTCGTCCATCGTGATATCGCAGATTTTTTTAATGGGTTTTCCATATGTCCTCGGGAGCTTAGGGAATAGCGTAGCTTTATTAGGCCAATGTGATGTCATTCTCAACTCATTAAATATCCTTACTCTCTTTTCCAAATCCTTCTTTTTCGCAAATGCTCGCGGAACCATACAAACATATACCACGCATCTATAATTATAATTATCTGCCGCAGTTTTTTGAACAGGATTTCCGTAATGTAATGTTCTGCTATCCCAAAATACTCCATATCCCCTGGGACATTTTATAGCAACCTCTCTACACCCTTTATTTACATAGAAATCGTATTGCTCTTTGTTCGCCAATTTATACCAATCTTTTTTATCAGTAATTTTAAACTCCTTCTGAAATTCTTCGTGAAAACTGTTGCTATTCTCTAATATTACCAGCGTCGCATCTCCCTCATTCGTATCATACGCATTTACCCAACTCTGAATACATTCAAAATTATTTCTCGTATAACTCTGATCTACGTGAAACCACGAATTAGATTCGCGATTCGGTTTATCCAAAATGTAAATACTCGCACCATCAAAGCTCACAATTAAATCCTCCGTTCCCCATATTTTAGCAAAAGCCTCTATTACCTTCTTATTTTGCCTTACTTCCCACGCCAATTTAGAATGTCCTATTTTCCAATGCTGTATCAACATCTTGTGATTTGGAAATAATTCCGTAATCTGCTTGTAAGTCGCTTTATTATTCCTATCAATAGGTACTTCAAACTCTGCCGTTAATTTCTCCAATATATCCCACTTATTTTCTATCATATTATCGCATTCTTCTGTGTTCAATATAGGACATATAGCTACGCCATATTTAATCACAGTCTCCTTGATATTCTCAGCATCGCACAAGTACTTTTCATACTCATAAGCAAACTTCGTCATCACGCTATTTGTTTATAAAATTGTCCCATAACGCCACAGTCAATTTTTATCTTATGTAATATAAAAAAGTACATATTATATAATAAAAATAAAAAATATAAAAATACATAATATATATACGCATCAATTATATAACCATCATACCTATCTTTTACTCATCGGCCTCGGCCTTAGCCTTGGGCTTTATCTCCTTCTTGGGCTTCTTAGTCGCTTTCGCCGCTTTCTTAGGCTTCTCTTCTTCATCTTCGGACACATTAGTAATCTCCATATCCTTAGCCTCGGCGTCGCCGTTGCCGGTAGCTTCGCCAGTCTCGCCAGCTTCGCCAGCAGTCTCGCCAGCGTCTTCCACATCCTCAAGAGTAGCCTTGTAAGCCTTCCACTCTTCAGCCAACTTGGAGAACCTTTCGGTATTTGAAAGCTCGGGAAACTCATCGCGAATCCTTTGCTGATTGTCCCTGATATACTGCTGATACTTGGTGAGAGGCTTCTTAGGCTTCTCGTTGCCATCCTTGTCAAGATTGTTCTTCTTCTTTTTCTTTTCATCCTTCTTCTTTTCGGCTTTCTCAATCTTGTTATTCTTGGCTTCTTCCTTGATTTCCTTGGTAATCTTCTTGGAATACTCATCAATATCCTTCTTAGCATTAAGCTCATCAGGCATATCCATCATACGCTCCTTGAAAATGACAGCGAAGGTCTGAAAGGTCTGGGCGGTAGCGGTAGCAGCGGACATTCTCCTAAAACTGTTCTGGGTAAAACTTAGAAAAGGCTTTTTGAAGTTTGATAGCCTGAGACTGGTAAGACTGTAAGACTTAGACTTGCTTTGACTGCTTTGACTGCGATAGTAATATTATTGGTTAGTTTTGTTATCAATTTTTATCTAAAAGGTTTTAAATTAGAACATTTTAATCCCAGGTAATTATTTATATGTTAGATGTATTTGTTTTTATGTTAGATGTATTCGCGGTTATGTTAGATGTATTTGTGGTTATGTTAGGAGTTAACGGCGTTATGAAGGTAATAGATATATTGGACGAGGAACTCTTGATGTTTGAAGATAATGTCATATTGTATATTTGTTCTACGCGCGATTCTATATTTTCTACTCGTTCTATTAGGTTTTTAACAGCACCATATAGTGTATATTTAATTTGCGTCGTATTTAATGTAAGTAAATCATTTATTCCTTGGTTATTATCTAGTGTCATTCTACCAACTTCAACGGCTTTTGGATATACCTGTTGCACTTCTTGAGCTATGAATCCTAATTGATTCTTATCATTCGTATTAACGCAATTATCCTTGAAGTTAAAATTGTATAGCTCTATTTTTTTTACATTATCTAAACATTTTTCATATGATGCTTTGACGATATTCTCTTTTATTCTTCTATCCGATTGAACTACCCAATTTTCTGAACCCGTCTGTGTATATCCACCAGCAGATGTAAAGATAAAACCACGGACATCAAGCTGATACTCAGGGTTCGTAGTACCAATCCCAACTCTACCCATATGATACACATTAGTATTATTTGAACTATAAGTCCATTGAGCGCCTATTGGGTCTAATATGGGGTTTAAAAGATGATAGCGAAGAGATAAATTAGATGTAGTAAATGTAGTAGGTGGAATAATATACTGACCTGCTTTAGGAATTATTACAGCATTTGATGTACTAAAAGCTATATCATATTCTCCTCGTAATACAATATTACTATTATTGTTAATGTCGGCTAATGTAGGAACAGGAAAGTTTAATGTGTAAATAGGTAATTGTACAAATTTATAAGAACCGCTCCATACAGCGAAATTTGCACTTACTACTGTATTTCTTGTGGTTCCTGTATAAGACTGTTGTCCAGGTAACATCTCAATATATACAGTTTTTGTTTCACCATTTAAAATTACACCTGCGTGTACAGCAGTTTTATTAATGTAACTATCATCAGTATATATATCAGTACCCCAAATATTTCCACTCGTATTGCCTACACCTGTTATAGTTATACTATATATAATACCCAAATTATTTCTATATGAAACCATATTTGTTGTACTATTTGGAATATTTATGATACTCGTAGCAAAGTTCAATCTTTTATGCGTTATGCCTTCCAGAATAGGTCCTGCGAAAGATTTTAACCTTATTATAACAATACCTGAACCACCTGCACCGCCTACACCGTTACTACCATCTAAAAAACCTCCGCCTCCACCTCCTCCACCTGTACCAGCTGTTCCGCTAGATGCTGTTGAAGTAGTAGAACCATTCCCTCCTCCTCCTACACCCCCTGTTCCCGGAGTATATCCTGTCCTTGATCCTCCACCACCGCCTCCACCATATGTAACAGCTGTTCCAGTTATTGATATTGATATACCAGCACCTCCATTACCGCCTACTGTAGCAGTTCCATTAGTCCCGCTTGTTAAAGCACCCCCGCCCCCACCCCCCCCTCCTTCATAAGTTGTTAAATAGCCTCCTGTATTACCATATATTCCAGCTGGAATATTTGTTGAAACAGGATATCCTATAGTTCCCCCACCAGAACCAGCACCTGAACCACCATCTTTATTTGAATTCCCACTAGATGCGTCATGATGACCTGCACCACCTCCTTTTGCCAAATATATATTTGTTGAGTTAAAACTAACGCTACTATCTTCGCCTTTATTTCCTTGACCCATAGTTGAAGCTCCATTTCCACCTTTACCAACCCTAATAGTATATGTTCCTGAAAAAAATGTTTGATTTGTAAGATAAATAACAGCACCTGCACCTCCTCCACCTGCGTGTCTACAACCTCCTCCACCACCTCCTCCAACTACTAAAATATCGCATATAGTATCACGTGATATTGTAATAGTATGTGTTGTTTGTGCTTCAGCTCCTCCGCTATGTATAAATGATCTAAAAGTTTCAGTAAATGCCACGGGTGTTGTTATAGTTGGTTCGGTTGTCAAATAATTGGTTGTAGGAATAGTACCCAATAAATATCTTATAATTACTATTCCTGAACCTCCGTTGCCGCCCCTTACCTCATTCCCATTACCTCCCCCACCCCCTCCTCCGCTACCTGTATTATTACTTGCATTATATCCAGGTGTATTATTATTGCTACCACCTCCTCCACCACCTCCTTTTCCTCCATTACCACCAAAATTACCACCTCCTCCGCCTCCAGCAGCAAACCATACTAATCCATCGCCTTCAGTTTTCCCTACATTTGTACCAAATTTAGTTTTAAAATCGTAATTTATTTCACTTATACCTGACAAACCATCACCGCCTTTTCCATAAGGAATTGCATCTTGTCCGGCTGTACCTATTTGACCAGCGCCCCCCCCACCACCTCCAAAATAACCTCCTGTACCACCATTATTTCCACCATTATTTCCTCTACTATAAACAGTTGCGCCAGAAAATGTATCTATTGTAGTATTTTTATTTCCAGCACCAGAAGTTCCTCCTGTAGTACTATATCCGTCACCTCCAGCACCAGAACCACCGTCTTTCAAAGTGCCTCCATTTGCGCCTCCTCCTTCTGCTATAACAGTCCCAAACTCACTATTTATACCTTTTGTTGGCTCTGGTGTTGCTGTTATACCACCTGTACCACCCTTACCTACTTTGATTGTATATGTTCCATTTAAAGTTGCCTGATGAATAAATACTAATTGACCAGCACCACCGCCACCACCAAGTGCATATCCGCCACCACCGCCACCGCCAACTATCAAGATATCGCTTGTTGTATTTTTAGGAAAAACCCTTGTGTAATCTGCAGTATTAGCAGACCCTGTATATGTATAGGATTCAACAGCATATATATTGCTATTTTCAATATATATACCGGGTGTTACCGGAGCAACTTGGATATTATTAGTAACAATATTATTTATATTAAATTCATTACTACGATATAAATCACTCTTTACAGTTTCTATGATATAACTTTTGTCACTGCTGTATTGGATATTTATATTACTGTGATTCAAAGTAATAGGCATAGATATTCAAGATATGCTTAGATGCTCTATAATAATAATTATAAATAATTATAGCTATAAAAAACAAAGGAAATACGATACTCTGTTATAAATTGTTAATTGCAAGTTGCAGTTTTATTTTTGTTAAGTTCTTACTCTAATAATTACTATACCTGAACTACCAGCACCAAAAGCACCATTTCCACCACTACCAGTATTATCTGGTAGATTGTCTGTATGAATGCTTTTATAACTTATACTGTATTTATTACTTCCTGTTAGTCCGTTAGCTCCTGTATTCTTTGCAGTCCCATTATCCCCACCTCCTCCTCCACCAATATAACCATTACCATTAAAACCTTCAACTCCAAAATGTTGTTTAAAATAATATGTTATTCCATTAATTGTAGCAGCATTTAATCCTTTTCCACCATTTCCTGCATCAGGATTACTGTCAATATTATCTTGTCCTGGACTTCCTATACCACCACCTCCTCCTGGATATGCATAGTAGCCTGACGGACTTTTACCTGTAGTACTTCTTTGATGTCCACCTCTGTTGCCGAAAACAGCATATGTAGGTGTCGCTGTTGGTCCTGAAGGAATACCGTTTACTATATTTGTTGCAACAGCAATGCCCCCATCAAAGTTTGTAGTTCTTCCATTCAAAACTCCAGCACCACCACCGCAACCTCCGTCTTTACCATTATCATTTACAGCACCACTAGAACCACCACCTTTTGCTAAATATATTGTATTTCCTCCTACAGATATTGAACTATCGCCACCACTAGTATATTCACCTCCGCCTTTTCCAACAGTTACAACATAAGTTCCAGCTGGTAATTTTTGACCTATTGCTACTATACAAGCGCCAGCACCTCCTCCACCGCGATTAGCACCACCTCCGCCTCCAATCATTAAGATATCACAATTCCAACCGCCAGGAGGAATTGTAACTGTATCATTTGCTTTAAAAACTTTTATATCTCCAAGACCTGAAGCTTGATTACCGCCTGTAGATTGACTATTAGCATTTTGGGAGGGTGTTTCATTTGGAGTTTGCACAGAACTAGTTTGAGTTTGCCCCCCCCCCTTTTTTTTTGAAATATACGTATTTTGTTGCCTGGCTCTTAATATTAAATCTATTTGCACGATTAGAAGGTGTTATTTGGGCGTCAGTCGGCGGAGAAGGAAATTCGTAAGATATGTATTCATCTATGTCTGTCGGTGCAGAATTTAATATATCACCAAAATTAGCATTTAGTTTTGGTGTGATACCTCCACTTGTTTTTGGACTGTATCCACTAATATTATTATATGCAGTTGCTAAATTATTCAAAGATGTTTTTGAAACAGGATTACTCTTAAAATCAATTGTTATCTGTGCGTGCGACCCTGATGGACGAGTAATATTATAAGTTATTAATTTTCCTTCTTCCGTTGTTTTGGCACCTGTAGCCTGTGTTACTCCAAACATATCGTTTAATCTTGCTAATGTAGTGGTACCACTAGCTGTTAATTTATTAACATTTGTTAAAAATTGTGCATCAGTAGTATTATTAAATGTAGTTCTGCTTGTTTCGTCCATATAAAATATACTTTTGGAAGAACTTACATAAATTTCTCCAGCTATACTTTTATCAATAGATATATAGTAGTTAAATAGTATAATAGAACCGTTTGCTGTTTCTGTACTTTCCAAGCTTGTATTTTTATAATTTTGCACTGGAATCTGTTTTATATTAGTCGTGCCATTTTCTTTTACATATAAGCTAATATCGTGATTAGTACTAATCTTTTTACAAATATACAATTTATATCGTGATATGGTATTTATACTTTTATTTCCTAGCGAATAATAGTTTTCATCATTTTTAGAACTAAAAATTATAGGTGTATTAAAATTAGTATTTTCATTATTTATTTCATTTAAAGTTTTACTTATTTTATATGTAAATATTAACTCGTTATTTTCTACACCCATATTATCATATGTGCCAATTATATTATTACCAGAGTCTGTAATTTTACTTGAAGAACCATTCATTAGAATATTATAATTTCCAATATTAAATTCTCTATATGGTTGATTATTTATTTTGACATTTGTTTTTTTAGTTAAGTTAACTCTATATGGAGGAACATATGTCAAAGTAATTTTTAAATCGCGTCTTATATAACTGTGAATTTCTTCAATTGTTAAAATATCTCCTCCGGTATATAATTGTGTATATGTTTTAGTTTGACTTGCGGTCGCAGTATCTTTTATAATACTGTTTATTCTTAAGTTAACCAAATTATCTTTATCATTTGCATCGGTATAGCCATTTGTAAATGTAACTGTTATAGTATTATATGTACTTGGTAATGTTAATTCAATATATCCGACAGTCCTGGTGGCGACAAATACACCGTCATAACTGTCAAAGAATCCGTGTGTAAAATTATTACTTGCCCCAATACTTTTTGCATATTTTTTCCAAGTATCCAAAGTATTATAAGGTGTAAAATCATATGTTATAGAATTATAGTTATTTTCAACTTCAAAATATACCTTAGCGTAATCAGCTGTCGTGTCATTTCCCCACGACGGATAAGCACCTAAATCTTGCGTATGACTTTTTTTTCTTGTATGATGTAGATTACCAGCTTGAACCCAGTCTCTGCCCGTAGAAGTTCCGGGGTTTAAAACAGGTATCCAAACATCCATCCCATTAAATGCTGAAAATACTATTGGAGAACTATCCATATAATCCCTCAATTCTTTAATAGTTGGTATTCTTTTCCCATTAGCTATTGCTTCATTATAAGCTTCTTCCCACGAAAAGGATGGTTCGTCTGTTCTATAAGTAAAAATTAGTTTATTTTCATATTTTAATGTAATTTTTTTTTCATTTCCATCCTGTTCTGGAACATTTCTATATCTTATAATTACAATACCCGAACCTCCATTGCCTCCTTTACTACTATGTCCGCCATTAAATCCTCCACCTCCTCCGCCTCCACCAGTATTTGACAATCCATGCGAAGCATTTGCATATCCTTTTGAACCATTTCCACCACCTCCCAAACCACCCCTACCAGCTTTATTATCTGAATGATCAAAAGTGCCAGCACCTCCACCTCCGCCATAATATGTAGCTGTTCCAGATATTGATATTTGGATACCATTTCCTCCATTGCCAGCTTGCGCTACACCACCTGAACTATTTGTGCATCTTTCAGTTGTACTAGCACCACCTCCCCCACCGCCTCCCCAATTATATTCTTGCCCTGTAGATGCTGTGCAACCAGATGTACCATAAGTTCCTGTAGGAATATTTGTATTTACAGGAGAACCTACAATGTCTCCTCCTCCACCACCAGAACCTCCGTCTAGATTTGTACTTCCGGTACTTGACCAATGAATACCCGCGCCTCCTCCTTTTGCTAAATATTTAGTTGTTGATCCTAATGATATACTACTGTCTCCGCCTATATTACCTTGTCCCATACCTGTAGCACCTCCTCCGCCTGCACCAACTCTAATTGTATAAGTTCCAGCGACTAATTCCTGATTTGTAAGATAAATAACAGAACCACCTCCTCCACCTCCTCCATGCCTTCCGCCTCCTCCTCCTCCCCCTCCAACAACTAATATTTCGCATATAGTTTTTTTTGATAATGTTAAAGTATCATTATTATAATAAGTTTCAATAGTATATATATCAACTGGAGTATTATTTACAATTTTTGAAAATGACGGTTCTTCTGTTGTTTTTATTAATATTTCGTTTTCTGTTGCATCTTTAGTCATATAACCCAATTTATTTAATTCTAAACCGCTTATTAATCCACTTTCAGAAACTAAAAAGGTCTTTCTTATTTCAACTGTATCTGCATCAAATATCTTATCAAAAAATGTCGCCTTAGTATTGATAGATGTTAAAAAAACGTTTCTTTCTCCTTCTGTCGTTGTAATATCCCTATTATAGCGTTCTATATTTGTATTAAAACTAGCATTTGCTGTGTCCTTTTCGCTTTTTATTCTTTCATTTATAGCCGTTAAAAGACTATCTTTTGAAGTATATGATTTGTCAGTAGCAGTACCCGGAAAATTTGTGTTTTCTATTATATGCTCAACATCCCCAGATGTAGCTGTTAATATTGTATTAACATCAATTTTATTGTTGTCTATTATCTTATATGATTTAATAGTTTGGTATTTTACCTTTTCTTCATTTTCTCTATTACATAACAATTCTCTATTAAAAGTATATATTTCTACATCAATATTATTTTTTCCATTATCTTGTGTTCCTGTGTTATTTAGTTTATCTTTATATACAAAATTACTACCATTATATTGATAGCTAATATCTCTATCAGAAGATGTTAATAAGGCCGCAAGGTCTGTTGTTAAATTAACAGTAAATATGTGATTATTAGTACTATTTATAGTTATTTGATTTATAGCTGTTATTTGATATCTGGCATTTAATGTTAATCTATATAATACTTTATCGCCCAAACTGGTGCCACCCAGAGTATTAGAATATCTTAAGGAACATATAGATGTTTTTAGATTATTATAATAATCTGATGTGTTTAACGGATCCAAGTTAAACTTCATTTCCATATAGTTTTCTAGAGCGCCATCGGCATTTAATTGCGAATGAGTACCTTTTGTTAAATTATTACCTGTTCTATAATTTATTAAAGCATTCCCTGCATATCTATATTTATTATCTGTGTCAGACATTTTTCTAAAACATTTAGAGCGTTCGCTATAATTAGTTATAGCATCTTGATTTGTTTCGTTGCTTCTTGAAATAATCTTTTCTGGTATATTTATAACAGTTGAATTAACACCAGGTTCTTTAAGTGTAGCTATTTCTTTCCAACCATCTTCATAAACATATCTAACAGTATCATTTGGATAGCCATCAAACTTATCATTAAATTGTACCTGACAAGGCCTTAGCGTAATTTCGGTTCCGCTCGTTGGAAACTCGCTGTTTCTTTGGGAATTATCTAGAGAATTATGTGTATTATAGCTTTCGTCGGATTTTATATCTGTAGGCGTCGTATATTTCTCAATCAATTCATTATGTTTTGTGCTGCTATTTCTAAGATAATATATGATTACTATGATTAATATTAATATTAAAATTATTAACGTTATATTTTGAATATTATAACTCATATTACCAATAGAACATTTTTCTATCATATTGAATATTTTTTCCTAATCTATTATAATTAAGTATTATAATTATTTAAATTTTAGCTTATTGCGAAACTTTATAACCAACCTAAAAAGTATCTTGTCGCTTAGTATATCCGGCATTTCCTTAGTTTCCTTTGTTTTTTATAGCTATAATTATTTATAATTATTATTATAGAGCATCTAAGCATATCTTGAATATCTATGCCTATTACTTTGAATCACAGTAATATAAGTGTTCAATACAGCAGTGACAAA
>Ga0164293_10000925_pt1 | contig 24495 bp, 26 predicted proteins | sample GEODES118metaG_FD_111487 | JGI IMG/M metagenome (GOLD analysis project Ga0164293, IMG submission 111487) | Eutrophic lake water microbial communities from Lake Mendota, Wisconsin, USA - GEODES118 metaG | ecosystem: Environmental > Aquatic > Freshwater > Lake | place: USA: Lake Mendota...
CTGCTGCAGGTCGAGCGCATTGACCACGGCGTGCAAGCCACCCGCGATCGGGCCCTGATGCAGCGCCTGGCGTCGCAAGGCATTGCACTGACCGTCTGCCCGCTGTCGAACCTCAAGCTGTGCGTCTACCCCGATCTGAGGTCGCACAGCCTCGGACAACTGCTGGAGGCGGGCATTGCCGCCACGGTCAATTCGGACGATCCGGCGTATTTCGGCGGCTATGTGAACCAGAACTTTTTGCAAACCTTCCAAGCCCTGGACCTGCAGGCCAGTCATGCCTACCGCCTGGCGCGCAACAGCCTGCAAGCGAGCTTTGCAGCCGAGGCAGCCAAAGCGGCATGGATTGAGCGCCTCGACGACTTTTTCGAGAGCGTGCGCGCTTGAACCCAGCCCAGACGGCTCAGCGCCAGGCCCTGCGCGTGGCCTTGACCGGGCTGGCCTGTCTGGCGGTGGCCATGGGCATGGGCCGCTTTGCCTTCACGCCGGTGTTGCCCATGATGCTGCAAGGCGGGCTGGTCGACCTGCAGCAGGCAAGCTGGCTGGCCAGCAGCAACTACCTGGGCTACCTCATCGGCGCATTGGCCTGCGCCCTGCAGCCCTGGCTATGGGCGCGCCTGGGCTGGCAGCTCGCGCCCAGCTTTGCGCAGCTGATCCGCCTGGGCCTGCTGTCGACCATCGCATTGACCTGGGCCATGCAAGCCCCCTTGAGCTGGAGCTGGGCCTGGCTGCGTTTTGGCGCTGGCTTGGCCAGCGCTCTGGTCTTTGTCTACACCTCAGGCTGGTGCTTGTCGCAACTGGGCCGCCTGGGACGGCCGCAATGGGCCGGCGCCGTTTACGCGGGCCCGGGAGCGGGCATTGTGATCAGCGGACTGGCCGTCAGCCCCATGGTGGCGCACGGTTGGCCGGCCAGCTGGGCCTGGCTGTCCATGGCCCTGCTGGCGGTGCTGGGCAGCGCGCTGGCCTGGGCGACCCTGGGCGGGCCGCAGGCCCATCTCGAGCGTCTGGCTCGGCTGCAGGCCGCCGGTCCATCAGCCACAGCCGACAGGCACCCCTTGAGCGAGCAGGCGCTAACGGTGCTGGGCTACGGGCTGGCCGGCTTTGGCTACATCATCAGTGCCACCTTCCTGCCGGTGATCGCCCGGCAGTTCCTGCCCGGCTCGGTCTGGCTCGATCTGTTCTGGCCAACGTTTGGCGCCGGCGTGTTCACCGGCGCGCTGCTGTCGACCCGACTGCCCGGCCATCTGGACAAGCGCATGCTGCTGTGGATGGGTTTCCTGATCCAGGCTGCGGGGCTGGGCCTGGGGCAACTGAGCCCCACCGTGGCCGGCTTTGTGTTGGGCAGCTTTGCCTTGGGTCTGCCCTTTACCGCGATGAGCTTTTTTGCGATGCAGGAGGCCAGACGCCTGCGCGGCGGCACCGCTGCGAGCTTCATGGGCTTGCTCACGGCCACCTACGGCCTGGGCCAGGTGCTAGGGCCGCTGCTGGTGGCCCAGTTGCTGCACCATACCGAGCCGGCGCGCGGCTTTGACCTGGCACTGTGGGTGGCCACCGCCGCCCTGCTGGTCGGAGCGCTGCTGTTTGCAGGCTTGCAAAGACGCTACCCACGCAAGGCAGTGGGTTAAGGCCCGCATGGCATGATGCCGTCATGAGTGCTGCTATGAACATCCTCGAGCTGCCCCTGTTTCCGCTGGACACGGTGCTGTTCCCGCAGGGGCTGCTGCCGCTGCGCATCTTCGAGGTGCGCTACCTGGACATGATCAAGCGCTGTCACCAGAGCAGCACGCCCTTTGGCGTGGTCAGCCTGACCGAAGGCTCGCAGGTGCAGCATCCCGGAAGCGGCGGCGAGCGATTTAACCGGGTCGGCACACTGGCGCGCATCATTGATCTGAGCTCGCCCCAGGCCGGCCTGCTGCTCATACGCTGCCAGGGTGAGCAGCGCTTTTCGGTGCAGCGCAGCGAAAAATTGCGCCACGGTCTGTGGGTAGCCGACGCCGAACTGCTGCCGGCCGACGCCGAGGTGCCCGTGCCGCCGGACCTGCAAAACAGCGTACAGATGCTGCGCAAGTTGCTGCAGCAACTGCAGGAGCAGCAGGTGCCGGCCGAGCAGATCCCACTGCTGGCACCCTACCAGTTTGAGGACTGCAGTTGGGTGGCCAATCGTTGGTGCGAGATGCTACCGGTGCCGATCGAGGTCAAGCAGCAGCTCATGGCGCTGGACAACCCTTTGGTCCGACTCGAACTGGTGGGCGACCTGCTCGAGCGCAGCGGCTGGTCCTGAGCCGTAAAATCGTCGGTTTGGCCTAGAACTCCTGCCCGCTGCTGCAGGGGCGACGGCCGCGACCTGCAACACCGCGCGCCCCGGGCGTGCCGACCGGCCCCATGTCCACCACTGAACACAGCCCCTCCGACGACAACCAGCTGATGGCCGAGCGCCGCGACAAGCTCGCCGCGCTGCGCCAGCAAGGCATCGCCTTTCCCAACGACGTCAAGCCCGAGCACCGTGCGGCCGAGCTGTTCGCCCAATACGACAGCTTGAGCAAAGAAGAGCTGCAGGAAAAAGTCATCGAGGTGAGCGTGGCCGGCCGCATGATGCTCAAGCGGGTCATGGGCAAGGCCAGCTTTGCCACTGTCCAAGACGCGTCGCTGGGCGCCTCGGGCGGACGCATTCAAATTTATGTGAGCAATGACGGCGTGGGCGAAGGCACACATGAAGCCTTCAAGCATTGGGACCTGGGCGACATCGTGGCCGCCAGCGGCACCCTGTTCAAGACCAAGACCGGCGAGCTGTCGGTCCACGCCAAAAGCATCAGGCTGGTGACCAAGAGCCTGCGCCCGCTGCCCGATAAATTCCACGGCGTGGCCGACCAAGAGCTCAAATACCGCCAGCGTTATGTGGACCTGATCACCGATGAGAAGGCCCGCCAGCGCTTTGTGGCACGCAGCCGCGCCGTCAGCGGCATGCGCCAGTTCATGGTCGAGCACGGTTTTCTGGAAGTGGAAACACCGATGCTGCACCCCATCCCCGGCGGTGCCAACGCCAAACCCTTTATCACCCACCACAACGCGCTCGATCAGGAGATGTACCTGCGCATCGCGCCTGAGCTCTATTTGAAGCGCTTGATCGTGGGCGGTTTTGAAAAGGTCTTTGAGATCAACCGCAGCTACCGCAACGAGGGCATCAGCGTTCGGCACAACCCGGAATTCACCATGATGGAGTTCTACGCCGCTTGGTGGAACTACCGCGATCTGATGGACTTCACCGAGCAACTGATCCGCGATGCGGCGCAAAAGGCCTGCGGCAGCCTGCAGCTGAGCTATGCCGACAAAGCCGTGGACCTGTCCACACCTTTTGAGCGCCTGACCATCCGCGAGGCCATCGTCAAGCACACCGAAGCGGGAGCGAATGTCGATGACGCCGCCTGGCTGAAAAATCAACTCGAATTACTCGGAGTCATCAAGAAACTTGAAGGCGTGGGCTCTGATGTCCTCGCTCGAAGCAAGCCAGAAACCAGCCTAGCAAAGCTGCAGGTGATGTACTTCGAAGAGACGGTGGAAGAAAAGCTCTGGCAGCCCACCTTCATCATGGAGCACCCGACCGAAATCTCGCCGCTGGCCCGGGCCAACGACCAACGCCCCGAGGTGACCGAGCGCTTCGAGCTCTACATCACCGGCCGGGAATTCGGCAACGGTTTTTCAGAGCTCAACGACGCACAGGAGCAGGCGGCCCGCTTTCACGCCCAGGCCGAGGCCAAGGATGCGGGCGACGATGAGGCCATGTTCTATGACGCCGATTTTGTGCGTGCACTGGAGTACGGCATGCCGCCAACCGGCGGCTGCGGTGTGGGCATAGACCGCCTGATGATGCTGCTGACCGACAGCCCCAGCATCCGCGATGTGATCTTGTTCCCGGCGCTGCGGCGCGAGGCCTGAGCGCGAGGCCTGAGCGCGAGACGGTCACGAAGGCTTGGGCCTGAGCGGCAGCCAACTGCCCCGCTTTTGAGGCCGCCTCACAGTGCCAGAAAATCGGCTGGCGTCCAGATCGGGATGCCGTGGAAGGGATGCAAGGCCAGCAAATCTTTGTCGCCCGAGATGAGGGCATGCGCCTGACCGCACAAGGCCAGATCGAGGAACTTGTCGTCCTTGGGGTCGCGGCAGGCTTGCACCTGTTGCGTGATCACGGTCAGGCGCGACACGCCTGCCAAGAGGCTGAAGAAGCGCTGCCGGTCTTGTGCTGAAAGATAAGGGGCAAAGCGAGGCCGCGCCAGCACCTCGGCCAATTCAGTCAAGGTGGCCTGCGAGACCAGCAGCACCCCGCTGAGCAGGGCTTTGTCCACCGCGCGAGCAGCCACCCCGCCCGGCACCAAGAGGCGGCTCACCAGGACATTGGTGTCGACCACCCAACGGTCGGGTTCACGCATCGGCCAACAAAGCGGCCAGCTTTTCTTCGTTCAAACCGGCCTGCGCCGCGCGTTCGCCCACGGCGTCGCAAAACCGCTGGAACTCGGCCACATTCACGCGCGTCAGCCGCTCGTATTCCTGCACCGAGATGACCACGGCCACATCGCGCTTTTGACGCTGGATGACCACCGGCTCGCGCACGCAAGCCTCCAACACAGCGGCCAAACCCTGCTTGGCCTCGGTCGCGCTGACTGATTGCATGAGGAGCTCCTGGACAAAATAGATATTTTGTACATTTTAGACAAATATAAGCAGGCAGCGAAGCCCTAAAAGCTCAACCAGGGAAATAGCGAATGGCAAACGGCCAATGGCGCCAGGCTTTAGGGCACCAGCCCCACCGCATGCATGTAGGCGGGCTCCAGCATCAAATCGTCCCAAGCAAGAGAAGGCTTGCTGGGCAGCAGGGCCAGGCGCCGGTCTTCGCTGGCTTCCATGGGCTCCCAGTGCCCCTTGAGCTGGGCCTGGCTCATGCCGGCGATCAGCTCGTCCACCGCCGCGCCGCCGTCCAGGCTTTGATTGCACAGCAGCACCAGGTCGCAGCCGGCATTGAGGGCCGCCACCGCAGCTTCGGTGTAACTGACCTGGCGTCCGTCGATCAGGCGCGCGCCGGCCATGCTCAGGTCGTCGCTGAAAATGGCGCCGCCAAAACCCAAGCGGCCGCGCAGAATGTACTGCAGCCATTTCTCCGAAAAACCGGCAGGCCGGGCGTCGACCTTGGGATAGATCACATGCGCCGGCATCACGCTGCTCAGCACCGTATTGAGCCATTCATAGGGCATAGCGTCGTCAGCCAGGATGGCCTTGAGGCTGCGGCGGTCTACCGGGATGTCGACATGGGAGTCGGCCTTGACGAATCCGTGGCCGGGGAAGTGCTTGCCGCAATTGGCCATGCCCGCCTGCAGCAGGCCATGCATCAAGCTCTTGGCCAGGGCGGCGACGATGCGTGGGTCACGGTCGAAGGCGCGATCGCCAATAACCCCGCTACTGCCGTAATCCAAGTCCAACACCGGGGTAAAACTCATGTCGACGCCGCAGGCGCGCAGCTCAGCGCCGAGCACATAGCCGCAGGCCGTGGCCGCGTTGCTGGCCGCCAGGGCATTGGCGCCGGGCAGGCCCTCGTCGGGGCGCATCCACATCTGGCCCAGCACGCGCATGGGCGGCAGGTGGGTGAAGCCATCGGTCTTGAAGCGCTGCACCCGGCCGCCTTCATGATCGACCAGAATCAGGAGGTCCTGCCGCACAGCCTTGATGTGCCGGCACAAGGCGCCCAGCTGCTCCCGGTCCTGCCAATTGCGGGCGAACAGGATGACCCCGCCGACCAGTGGATGCTTCAGGCGTTTTTTGTCGACAGCGCTGAGCGAAAGGCCCGCGACGTCGATGATCAAAGGGCTGTGCGGAAAAATGGTGGCGCTCATGGCTGGTTTTGTTCGACGATGACAAAGCTGGTGGCGTAATCGGTTTCATCACTGACGCTGACATGGGCGTTCAGGCCTCGCTCTTCAAACCAGAGCTTGAGGGGGCCGTGCAAGACGATGAAGGGCTGGCCGCTGGCGGCCTTGGCCACCTCGCACAGGCGCCAGGTCATGGGCATGCGCATGCCCAAGCCTATGGCTTTGGAAAAAGCCTCCTTGGCCGAAAACCGGGTAGCCAGGTAACGCACGCCGCGTTCAGGCCAGCGCTGGCTGCGTTGGCGCCAGGTGGCCATCTCGGTCGGGCCCAGGATCTTGCCGGCAAATCGGTCGCCATGACGCTCCAGGCTGGCGCGTATGCGCCGGATGTCGCAGACGTCGGTGCCTATGCCGTAGATGCGAGCGTTCAAGGCCGGGCTCATGGGCTGTCGGAAGCCGCGTCCATGACCGCCAGATAGGCGTGCACCGTGGCGGCATAGCCGAGCTCGAGCGCATCGGCGATCAGGGCATGGCCTATCGAGACCTCCTGCACGCCGGGCACGGCGCGCAGGAAGGCGCCCAGGTTGTCACGGTTGAGGTCGTGGCCGGCGTTGATGCCCAGCCCGGCGTCCAGGGCAGCGCGGGCAGTTTGCACATAGGCCTGCAGCACCTGAGCCTGCTCGGGCCTGCCCCAAGCTCTGGCATAGCCCTCGGTGTAGAGCTCGACCCGGTCGGCCCCCAAAGCGCGAGCGGCAACCATGGCCTGCGGCAGCGGGTCCATGAACAAGCTCACCCTGACCCCCAAAGCATGCAGCTCGTCGATCACCGGCTGCAGGCGCTTTGCGTCCTGCGGCAGGCTCCAGCCGTGGTCGCTGGTGAACTGGTCCTGGCTGTCGGGAACCAGGGTGCACTGATGCGGACGCAACTGGCGCACCAGATCCATCAGGTTGTGAAAGGGGTTGCCCTCGATGTTGAATTCGCGCCCCGGCCACTGCTTCATCAGCGCGGCGATGTCATGGGCGTCCTGGGTCCGGATGTGGCGCTGATCCGGCCGCGGATGAATGGTGATGCCGGCCGCGCCGGCCTGCAGGCACAGCCGGGCGGCGGTCAGCGGGCTCGGAATATCGAGATGCCGGCTGTTGCGCAGCAAAGCCACCTTGTTGACATTGACCGACAGCGCGGTGCGCGAAGTGGGAGACTGAGACATGGGAAAAAAGTAAGCGCGGGCCCGCCCGCATCAAGCCCGATCCAGACCGGTCAAGGCCTGCAGATCGTGCAACATCTGGCGGGTCTTGAGCATTTTCACACCGCAATGGTAGTGCAGCAGCGCCCGCAGCTGGATCTTCAGGGGCGTGGCCACCTCGGCCACAGCCTGCAAGGTACTGGAAAAACTGGCGCCCTCCTGCAGGCTCAGATGCAAAGCCTGCCACTGGTCGCCACTGAGGCGGACGCGGTCATCGGCATGGGCCGGGCGCAGGCCCGCTTCGGGCACCAGCACATAGGCGGCCTGCGGTACCAAAGGCAGCAGGCTGGCTGATTCGCGGTCGAGCGCGGGCAGCAAGCCGATATCGCGCAGCAGCCACAGCTCGAAAGTGCGCAAGGCCCACTGCAAGGCATCGGCCTGAGGCGTGGCCAATAACCGTACCGCAGCGCCATAAGCGTCAAAAAGCCGGGGATGGGGGTCGTCGCGGGCCAGCAGCCGCATCAGCAGCTCGTTGAGGTAGTAGCCCGACAGCAGCGCCTCGCCGGTGGGCATGATGTGGCCGCCCTGCCATTCGGCGCTCTTGAGGTTACGGATTTCGGCATCGCCGCCAAAAGCCAGGCTCAGGCCCTGAAGGGGCAGCAGCACAGGCCTGAAGCCCGAGCTGGGCTTCTTGGCGCCGCGCGCCACCAGGGCGATACGCCCATGGTGACGGGTGAAGACTTCCAGAATCAGGCTGGACTCGCTCCAGTCGTAGCGGTGCAGCACAAAGCCTGGCTCGTCGCTGACTCTGGCAACCGGCGCCCCGCGCTTGCGGGCTTTGCTGAGCTCTGGTGTAGCTGGAATAGAGATCACCCTGTGGACTTCACTTGGCAGCAGACATCGCTGCGCAGGCGCGGCCCTGGCCGCCTTGCAGGCTCATGCTACTCGTAGCCGAAGGAGCGCACCCGGGCATCGTCGTCCGCCCAGCCTGAACGCACCTTGACCCAGATTTCGAGGAAGACTTTGTGCCCGGTCAGTGATTCCAGTTCTTGCCTGGCCTCGGTCCCGATGCGCTTGAGCTTTTCGCCCTTCTCACCGATCACCATGCCCTTGTGGTTGTCGCGCTCGACCACGATGGTGGCGGCGATACGGCGCAGCTCGCCCTCTTCCTCATATTTGTCGATGATGACGGTGGAGGTGTAGGGCAGCTCATCGCCGGTCAGGCGAAACAATTTTTCGCGCACGATCTCGGCGGCCATGAAACGGTCGCTGCGGTCGGTCAGTTCATCAGCGCCGTACATCCAGGGCTGCTCGGGCAGGTATTTCTGGCAGATGCCCAGCAGGCGCTCAATGTCCTTGGCGTTCCTGGCCGACATCGGCACGAATTCGGCAAAGTCATGGCGCTGCTGCATATCGCGCAGCCAGGGCGCAAGCTCGCTGCGCCTGTGCACCTGGTCGAGTTTGTTGGCCAGCAGGACCGCTGGTACCGAAGCGGGCAGCAGCGACAGCACCTGCGCGTCGGCCAGGTTGAACTGGCCTGCCTCCACCACCATCAAAATCAGGTCAACATCGCTGACCGCACCGACCACCGTCTTGTTGAGCGAGCGGTTCAGCGCGTTGCCGTGACGGGTCTGAAAGCCGGGCGTGTCGACAAACACGTATTGCACCGCTCCTTCGCTGCGCACCCCGGTGATACGGTGTCGGGTGGTCTGCGCCTTGCGCGAGGTGATGCTGATCTTCTGGCCGACCAGCGCGTTGAGCAAGGTGGACTTGCCCACATTGGGCTTTCCGACAATGGCGATCAGGCCGCAGCGCTGCCCCTGCACCGGCGCGGCGGCAGCCGCACCGGGACGGCTGCTCAGTGCCTGCGCGAGCATGGCCTCAAGATCCTGGGGGCTCTGGTCGGTGTCCTTGCTGGTCATGCGTTTAAAGAGTCCTGATATGCGCCAGCATGGCGGCAGCGGCGGCCTGCTCGCCGGCGCGGCGCGAGCCGCCGATGCCGCGCTCGGTCCGGCCGATTTCGGCAACCTCGCACTCCACATCGAAAACCTGCTGATGTGCGGCGCCCGAGGTGGCCACCACCTTGTACATGGGCAGGGCCATCTTGCGCCCTTGCAGCCATTCCTGCAACTCAGTCTTGGGGTCCTTGCCGATGGCGGCCATGCGGGGGGTAATTTCAACGTCGCCGAACAGGCGCCGGACCAGTTCCTGCGCACTTGAATAGCCAGCGTCGATGAAGACCGCTCCAATCAGCGCCTCCAGTGCGTCGGCCAGGATGGACGGGCGCTTGTGGCCGCCCGATCGGGCCTCGCCCTCGCCCAGCCGTATAAAGGCAGGCAGCCCCAGGCCGACCGCCAATTGATGCAGGGTCTCTTGCTTGACCAAATTGGCGCGCACCCGCGACAGATCACCTTCGGGCCTGCCGCCCAAGCGTTCATAGAGGAGGCTGGCCACCGCCAGGTTGAGCACCGAATCGCCCAAAAACTCCAGCCGCTCGTTGTGGTCGGCGCCGAAGCTGCGGTGGGTCAGGGCGAGCTGCAGCAGGCGCAGGTCGCTGAAGGTGTGCTGCAGCCGCTGCTGCAGACCGGTCAGGTCTTCAGGCGAGGCGGCCGGGCGCACGTCAGTCAAATGAGCCTATGCGCTTGAGGTTGCCGAAGTTCATCCAGACAAAGAAGGCCTTGCCCACGATGTTTTCCTCCGGAACGAAACCCCAGAAGCGCGAATCGAGCGAGTTGTCGCGGTTGTCGCCCATCATGAAATAGTGCCCTGCCGGCACCTTGCACACCACGCCCTCGGTGCTGTAGCGGCAGTTCTCGCGAAACTTGAATTGCTCGGCCGCCGGAATGAAGGCCGGCCGGTCTGCCTCGACCAGAATCCGGTATTTGCGCGTGCCGTCAGCGGTGCGCTCTTCCCACTGCTTGGAGTAACGCAGAGCATCGGCATCAAAAAAGTCGGGCAAAGCCTGCTGCACCAGCGGCTTACCGTTGACCGTCAGCTGCTTGTTCAGGTAGGCCACCTCGTCGCCAGGCAAGCCCACGACCCGCTTGATGTAATCCAGGCTGGGCTTGGGGGGATAGCGAAACACCATGACGTCGCCGCGCTCGGGACTGTGGTTGTCAATGATCTTGGCGTTGATGACCGGCAGGCGCACGCCGTAGTGGAATTTGTTGACCAAAATCAGGTCATTGATCAGCAGGGTCGGGATCATCGAGCCCGAGGGAATCTTGAACGGCTCGAACAGAAACGAGCGCAGGATGAAAACGATCGCGATCACCGGAAACAGGCCAGCGGTCCAGTCCAACCACCAGGGCTGCATCAGGAGCTTGACCTTGGTCTGCTCCAGGTCGACCTCGTCGGCGCGCACACCGAGCCGGTCGAGTTCAGCACGGCGCTGGGCCTGGCTGTCTTCAAAGGCCTGAACTGCAGCCTGCCGCTGCGGCAGAAAATAAAACCGCTCGGCCAGCCAGTAAATGCCCGAGACCAGCGTGGCCATGAACAGCAGCAGCGCGAAGTTGCCGTCGATATGGCCGAGGTACCAGGCACCACCGTAGCCTACAAAAGCGGCCAGTACAAAGGCGGTGAGGGTGCTCATTCTTCGACCTGCAAGATGGCCAGGAAGGCCTCCTGCGGGACCTCCACCGTTCCGATTTGTTTCATGCGCTTTTTGCCGGCTTTCTGCTTTTCCAAGAGCTTGCGTTTGCGGGTGATGTCGCCGCCGTAGCACTTGGCGATCACGTTTTTACGCAAGGCCTTGATTGTCTCACGGGCGATGATGTTGCCGCCGATAGCGGCCTGGATGATGACGTCAAACTGCTGGCGGCTGATGATCTCACGCATCTTGGCAGCCACCGCCCTGCCCCGGTACTGCGACTGGCTGCGGTGAACGATGATGGACAGGGCGTCGACCTTATCGCCGTTGAGCAGCATGTCGACCTTGACCACATCAGAGGCGCGGTACTCCTTGAACTCATAGTCCATCGATGCGTAGCCGCGGCTGACCGACTTGAGCTTGTCGAAAAAGTCCAGCACGATCTCGCCCAGCGGCATGTCATAGGTGAGCATCACCTGCTTACCATGGTAGGCCATATTGATCTGGCTGCCGCGCTTGAGGTTGGCCAGGGTCATGACCGGGCCCACATACTCCTGCGGCATGTAGAGATGGACAGTGACGATGGGCTCGCGGATCTCCTGGATGCGGCCGATGTCCGGCATCTTGGAAGGGTTTTCCACCTTCAGCACCTCGCCGTCACCGCGCACCACCTCGTAGACCACGCTGGGCGCGGTGGTGATCAGGTCCTGATCGAACTCACGCTCGAGCCGCTCCTGCACGATTTCCATGTGCAGTAGGCCGAGAAAGCCGCAGCGAAAACCAAAACCCAGCGCCTGGCTGACCTCGGGCTCGTAGCGCAAGGCTGAGTCATTGAGCTGCAGCTTTTCCAGCGCATCACGCAGCGCCTCGTACTCGCTGGCTTCTGACGGATACAGGCCGGCAAACACCTGCGGCTGCACCTCCTTGAAGCCGGGCAGTGGCTCGGTGGCCGAGGGCAGATTGGCGCCGCTGGAGGCCTTGATCACCGTCACCGTATCGCCCACCTTGGCCGCCTTGAGCTCCTTGATGCCGGCAATCACATAGCCCACCTGGCCTGCTTCGAGGCTGTCCATGGGCAGATTGGCTGGGGTGAAAACGCCGAGCTTTTCGGCGTTATAGGTGGCCTCGGTGGCCATCAGCTTGATGCGGTCTCCGCGCGCCAGGCGGCCGTCGACCACCCGCACCAGCATGACCACACCCACATAGGCGTCATACCAGCTGTCGATGATCATGGCGCGCAGCGGCGCATCCGGATTGCCGCGCGGGGCCGGCACCTTGGCCACCACCAACTCCAATATGTCATCAATACCCATGCCGGTCTTGGCCGAACAGGGCACTGCACCCGAAGCGTCGATGCCAATCACCTCTTCGATTTCCTGCATCGCGTTTTCAGGATCGGCCTGCGGCAGGTCCATCTTGTTGAGCACTGGCAGCACCTCGACCCCTAGATCGAGCGCCGTGTAGCAATTGGCCACGGTTTGTGCTTCGACGCCTTGAGAGGCATCGACCACCAGCAGCGCACCCTCACAGGCCGACAGTGAACGGCTCACCTCATAAGAGAAGTCGACATGGCCCGGGGTGTCGATCAGATTGAGGTTGTAGACCTGTCCATCGCGAGCGGTGTATTGCAGCGCCGCAGTCTGCGCCTTGATGGTTATCCCACGCTCTTTTTCCAGATCCATGGAGTCGAGCACCTGAGCGCTCATCTCACGGTCCTGCAATCCGCCGCAGCGCTGAATCAGACGGTCGGCCAGCGTGGATTTGCCGTGATCGATGTGCGCAATGATCGAGAAGTTTCTGATGTGCTTCATCAAGGGGAACGCCTAAGTGCTTGAAAGTATTGTGTGCAGCGCAGTGTCGCGAGGCTCAGACCATAAAAAAGGGCGCGTCGTGGTGCGACGCGCCCTGAACCAACAATCTATGGCAACTGCGATAGTTGGGACTTCATTGTAGGCAAAAAGCCGGTGGCGCATAGCCCGCGAAGGCCCGGTTTTGGCCCGTTGCCGGGCAGCAACAAGAATTTTATCAACAACTTATCCACAAAAATTTCCCAATTGCTCTGGACAACTTGTGGGCGATCTGTGGATGGACTGAGATTGCCGTCCATAACCCCAAAGAGTGTCAATTGGAGCGAGTTGCTTATGCCGCACGTCCCTGCAGTTGCGCCGCTATTCTACCAAAAGTCATGATGGGACATCAAAAAAGTAAGTGTGTGCAAACATTTAGCCAACCAAGGTCCAGAAAATATTTTCGCCCCGGTCGGAAAAAGGGTTTCTACCGAGGTACCGGAACGATCCGTCTTGACAGAAAGGGGCGCTGCCTTTAGCCCTGAGCCATCAGCGCCCCCACCACCCTTGGCAGGGGCGCCCTGCCCAACTGACACGGGCTCCCCCAAAGCTGCACCTTAGCGGGCGGGACGGATCAGCGCGTACTGGGCCAGCTCACCCCGACGCAGCTGCACCACCACCGGCTTGCTCTTGTCGGCACGGGTGACCGCCTGCTCGAACTCGCGCACCGTGTTCACGTCAACATTGCCGACCGCCACGATCACATCGCCTTCGCGCAGGCCGGCGCGCGCACCGACACCCTCGGCCGCATCGACCCGCACGCCACCGCGCAGTTTGAGATCGCGCTTTTGCGCCTCGCTCAGCTCGGAGACGGTCAAGCCCAGAGTCTGCACCTGGCTGCTGGCCGAGGGACGGGGCTCGGGCGCTTGAGCGCGCCGGCTGCTGCGTTCGGGCTCGAGCTCGGCCACGGTGACGCTCAGCTCGCGCTGGCTGCCCCGCCGAAAGACGGTCACAGAGGCGCGCGATCCCGGCTTGGTGTTGCCCACGAGGCGCGGCAAGTCACTGGACTTCTCGATGGCCTTGCCGTCAAACTTGAGGATGATGTCGCCGGCTTCGATGCCGGCCTTTTCAGCCGGCGCACCCGCCTCGACCCCACGCACCAGAGCGCCCTGTGGACGGCCCAGCCCGATGGCCTCAGCCACTTCCTTGTTGACCTGATCGATCTGTACCCCGATGCGGCCGCGGGTGACCCGCCCCGATGAACGCAGTTGGTCGGCCACCCGCACCGCCTCGTCGATCGGGATGGCGAAGGAGATGCCCTGAAAGCCGCCGGAGCGCGAGTAGATCTGGCTGTTGATGCCGATCACCTCGCCGCGCATATTGATGAGCGGGCCGCCCGAGTTACCTGGATTGATGGCCACATCGGTCTGGATGAAGGGCAGATAGTCGCCGGTATCGCGTTGCTTGGCACTGACGATGCCCGCGGTGACGGTGTTCTCAAGGCCGAAGGGCGAACCAATGGCCATCACCCATTCGCCCACCCGCACCCGAGTCGCATCGCCGAGCTTGACGGCCGGCAAGCCGGTAGCGTCAATCTTGACCACCGCCACATCGGTGCGACGGTCACTGCCGATAATGCGCGCCTTGAACTCGCGCTTGTCGGTGAGGGTGACGATCACATCGTCGGCACCTTCGACCACATGCGCGTTGGTCATGACGAAGCCATCGGCCGAGACGATGAAACCCGAACCCACGCCGCGCGGCGTCTCCTCCTCATTGCGATCTGGACGCTGACCGCGAGGCGCATTGGGCGGCAGGGGAATGCCGAAGCGGCGGAAGAACTCGAGCATCTGCTCGTCCTGCCCGCCTGAGCCCGAAGCGCCCCGGCTGCGCTCAACCGTGCGGATATTGACCACCGAAGGCCCGACCTGCTCGACCAACTCCGTGAAGTCGGGCAAACCTCTGACCTGGGCCAAGGCCGGGGGCACAGCGAACACCCAGGCCAAAAACAAGGCACCGAACACGGCCAGCGTGCGGGCGCGCAGTCCTTCAAATATGAACATCGTCAAGCTACTCCCTGATCAACAGCGCCAGATTGGACGCTGGCAAACCACAGCTATTGTGGAACGGGCCCTACCCTAAGGCAAACAGGCCAACCCAGTGCGACATGGGGACTTCAGGCTTGACTTCAAGATACCCGAGGAAAACATGGACTCAAGGATGCGGAGAACCGGACTCCGTGCCTAGCGCCCCAACCGAAGGCCGGCCGTGCAAGGCCAGGCGCAGCCCGTGCCAGGCCGTCGGGTTCGATCTTGCTTCCAGCCACAGGGTCCACCCGGCACCGGCCGAATTGCGGGTGCGCGCAATGACGACTCCTTGCAGATCAAGGACGATCTGTGGCCGCTTCAGATAGACGCCTGCTGGATAGGCACTGCTGGTCCACAGCCACTGCTCGCCGTCCCAGCTGAGCTCGCCGGCGGGTACGCGGCGCCAATACAGGAGCAAGCCGGGGGTGGCCAACGCCAGACAGCCCAGGCCCCACCAGGGCGCACTGTCGCCAGAGCCAGCCGCCTGCAGCCAGGCCAGGTTCAAGGCAGCTGCCAAGGCCCAGACCGTCGCCAGCAACACGGTCACAGCCGAGCCACGTTCGACCGGATAGCTGACAGAAGGAGCCCGACTCATGGACGCACAAGCAAAGCGTGCGTACGGCAGCCGGGTGCCGGCAAGATCACAGGCGCTTGAACACCAGCGAGCCGTTGGTGCCGCCGAAACCGAAGTTGTTCTTCAAGGCCACCGAAATCTTGGCATCGCGGGCAAGGTTGGCGCAGTAGTCCAGATCACACTCGGGATCCGGGTTGACCAGATTGATGGTCGGCGGGATCTGCTGGTGGTGCAAGGCCAGCACGGTAAACACCGACTCGATGCCACCTGCGCCACCGAGCAGGTGACCGGTCATGGACTTGGTCGAGCTGACAACGATGCGCCGAGCATGATCGCCCAGGGCCGCCTTGATGGCATTGGTTTCATTGACATCGCCCAGCGGTGTAGAGGTGCCGTGGGCATTGAGATAGTCGATCTGATCGGCCGCAACACCGGCGTTGCGCATGGCGCCCAGCATGGCCCGGCGCGGGCCGTCCATATTGGGAGCAGTCATGTGTCCAGCATCGGCGCTCATGCCGTAGCCGGCCAGTTCGGCGTAGATACGGGCGCCACGGGCTTTGGCGTGCTCGTACTCCTCGAGCACCATCACGCCTGCGCCCTCACCCAGCACAAAGCCGTCCCGGTCCTTGTCCCAGGGACGCGAGGCGGCCGCTGGATCGTCGTTGCGGGTGGACAGGGCGCGCATGGCAGCAAAACCACCCACGCCCAGCGGGGAGACGGTGGATTCGGCACCGCCAGCGACCACCACATCGGCGTCGCCGTATTCAATGATGCGCCCGGCCTCGCCTATGCTGTGCAAGCCGGTGGTGCAGGCGGTGACCACCGCCAGGTTGGGGCCCTTGAAGCCAAAGCGCATGGACACATGGCCCGAGATCATGTTGATGATCGAAGCAGGCACGAAAAACGGGGAGATGCGCCGCGGCCCCCGGTTGGTGTATTCGGTATGGGTTTCCTCGATCATCGGCAGCCCGCCGATGCCCGAGCCGATCACCACGCCTATGCGGGTCGCTGCCTCTTCGTCCAGGGCATCGCCGACGGCCAGGCCGGCATCGCGCACCGCCTGATCGGCGGCAGCTATACCGTAATGGATGAAGGTGTCCATGGTGCGCGCTTCTTTGGCGCTGATGTAGGACTCCAGGTCGAAGTTCTTGACCTCGCCGGCAATCTTGCAGGCCATGGCCGAAGCGTCAAACTTCGTAATGGCGGTGATGCCCGAGCGGCCGGCGAGCAAAGCCGACCAAGACTGGGCGACAGTGTTGCCCACCGGACTGATGCAACCCAAACCCGTGACAACAACGCGGCGACGGCTCATGCGCAAATCCTGAAAGAAAGCCCGGGCGGGCCGCCTGGCCTCGCGCGGGCTGAAGAAATCAAAAAGCCGCTCAGGCTTTTTGGTGGGTGGTGGCGTAGTCGATCGCGTTTTGCACCGTGGTGATCTTCTCGGCGTCCTCGTCGGGAATCTCGATGCCGAACTCGTCTTCGAGGGCCATCACCAGCTCCACGGTGTCAAGGGAGTCTGCGCCGAGGTCGGCCACAAACGCCTTCTCGCCGCTGACCTGGCTCTCTTCGACGCCAAGCTGCTCGGCGATGATTTTCTTAACACGTGCTTCGATGTCGCTCATAAATCCCTCGTAGGGTGGTGGAGTAAACCGTGATTTTAGCCATTGACGACGGGCTGCGCTCGAGCGACCCGGCGGGACCAGACTTTACATGTACATGCCGCCATTGACATGGATTTCCTGCCCGGTGACATAGCCGGCGTGCGCGCTGGCCAAATAGGCGACCGCATGGGCGATGTCGTCGGGCTTGCCCAGATGGCCCAGGGGGATCTGGCCGAGCAGGGCTTTTTGCTGTTCCTCGGGCAAGGCAGCGGTCATGTCAGTCTCGATGAAACCCGGCGCCACGCAGTTGACGGTGATGCCCCGGCTGCCCAACTCGCGCGCCAGCGCCCGGGTCATGCCGGCCAGGCCTGCCTTGGCGGCCGCATAGTTGGCCTGACCGGGATTGCCGGAGGCGCCCACCACGCTGGTGATGCTGATGATGCGACCGTGGCGCTGCTTCATCATGGGACGCATGACGGCACGGCTCATGCGAAACACCGCCTTGAGGTTGGTGTCGAGCACCGCATCCCAATCCTCGTCCTTCATGCGCATGGCCAGGGTGTCGCGGGTGATGCCTGCATTGTTGACAAGTACCTGAAGTCCGCCGTGGTCCTTGACAATGGCGTCGATCAAGGCGGCCCCCGCCTGGGCGTCGTTGACATCCAACATCGCACCGCGGCTGCCCGCAAAACCGGCCAGCGCCTGGCTGATCTTGGCCGCACCGGCCTCGGTGGTGGCGGTACCGATGACGATAAACCCGTCCTGCGCCAGTTGGCGTGCAATGGCCGCGCCTATGCCGCGCGAGGCACCGGTGACCAGGGCCACTTGCTTGTCGTTCATGATGCGAGGAGTCCTTTAACTTCTACCAAGGTAGCTGGATCGTAAAGCGCAACGCCGGTCAGCTCGGCGTCGATGCGGCGGGTCATGCCCGCCAGCACCTTGCCGGGACCGCATTCGACCAAGGTGCGCACGCCGCGCGCCTTGATGGCCTGCACGCACTGAACCCACCGGACCGGCCCGAAAGCCTGGCGATAAAGCGCATCACGGATGCGCTCGGCGCTGTCTTCCACCGCCACATCGATGTTGTTGATGACCGGGATGCGCGGCGCGCCCAGGCTCACGCCAGCGAGCTTGTCGCGCAGCTTTTCGGCGGCCGGCTTCATCAAGCTGGAATGAAAGGGGGCGGAGACAGGCAGGGGCAAAGCCCGCTTGGCGCCCAGGGCCTTGAGCATCTCGCAGGCCTTGTCGACGGCAGCTTTGCTGCCGGCAATCACGGTTTGTGCGGCATCGTTGAAGTTGACCGCCTCGACCACCTCGGCACTACCAGCACCAAAAGCGGCTTGTGCCTGGGCGCAGCCTTCGATCACCCGGTCTGCATCGAGCCCTAGGATGGCGGCCATTGCGCCCACGCCCACCGGCACCGCTTCTTGCATGGCCGCCGCGCGCAAGCGCACCAGCGGGGCGGCCTGCGCCAAGGTCAGGACCTCAGCGGCCACCAGCGCGCTGTATTCGCCGAGCGAGTGACCGGCCACCACGGCAGGCGGTGCGCCGCCTTCGGCCAACCAGGCGCGGTAAGCGGCCACCCCTGCAACCAGCATCACCGGCTGGGTATTGGTGGTCAGGGCCAGAGCCTCCTTGGGGCCTTCCTTGATCAGATGTGCGATGTCCTCGCCCAGTGCGTCCGAGGCCTCTTGCAGGGTCTGCTTGACCGCCGGGTGCTCACCCCAAGCGTCCAGCATGCCCACCGATTGCGAGCCCTGACCGGGAAATACAAATGCAAATGTCGTCATGGTTACTGCGCTCCGATCAGGCTCAGGCCTGCAGCCCCGCCAGCTTTGTTCGATTCCATCGTTGGGCGTTCAATACTTGACCAGCACTGAGCCCCAGGTGAAGCCGCCGCCCACGCCTTCGAGCATCAGGGTCTGGCCACGCTGTATGCGACCGTCGCGCACCGCCAGATCCAGCGCCAGGGGAATCGAGGCGGCAGAGGTGTTGCCATGCTGGTCGACCGTGACCACCACTTTTTCCATCGGCACCTTGAGCTTTCGAGCGGTGCTTTGCATGATGCGGATATTGGCCTGGTGCGGAATCAGCCAGTCAATGGCGCTCTCCTCCAGGCCAGCTTTGGCCAGGCTGGTGCGGGCGGTTTCTTCCAGCACGCCGACGGCCAGCTTGAACACCGCCTGCCCGTCCATCTTGAGCACCGGGTCGCCCAGGACCGAGCCGCCCGAAACATGACCGGGTACGCACAAGATATCGCGGTGCTTGCCGTCAGCATGGATGTCAGTGGCCAGCAAGCCGGGCTGATCAGATCCCTCAAGAGCCACCGCGCCAGCGCCGTCGCCAAACAGCACGCAGGTGGTCCGATCCTTGAAATCGAGGATGCGGCTGAACACCTCGGCGCCGATGACCAGGGCTTTTTTTGCCGAACCGGCGCGGATCATCGCGTCGGCCACCGACAAGGCGTATATGAAACCTGTGCACACCGCCTGCACATCAAACGCCGGACAGCCGGCGATGCCCAGCTTGTGCTGCACCATGGTGGCCGTCGATGGAAACACCATGTCGGGCGTCGAGGTGGCGACGATGATCAGATCGAGCTCCTGCGCCTGCCAACTGGCCGCATCCAGGGCGTGGCGAGCAGCCTGCACGGCCAGATCGCTGCTGCCGACGCCCTCTGCGGCGAAGTGGCGAGCCCGGATGCCGGTGCGCTCGACAATCCATTCGTCGGAAGTTTCCACCCCCTGCGCCGCCAGCTCAGCAGCCAGGTCCGCGTTGCTCAGGCGCCGAGGCGGCAGGTGGCTGCCGGTGCCGGCGATACGGGAATAGCGGCTCATGGTCTCAGATCCGAAATGAAAAACAAGCGCTCATGCGGGGGCTTCAGCTTCACTGGCCAGGGCCAGCCGGCGCTGCAGCCAAGCTGCCGGCCGCAGCCAACAAAGGCGCTGCGCGCGCTATACGCTGCCTGACCTTGTCGAGCAAGCCGTGACCGGCTGCATCATAAGCGCGAGTCAGTGCCGCCTCGAAGGCCAATGCGTCGGCCGAGCCATGACTCTTGAACACCAGTCCGCGCAACCCAAGCAGGGCCGCACCGTTATAACGCCTGTGGTCCACTCGACTTTTAAAAGAAGTTAAAACAGGAAGAGCAACGATGGCAGCAATTTTCGTGAAGATATTGCGCGAAAACTCTTGCTTGATGAAGTCGCCGATCATTTTGGCCAAGCCTTCACTGGCCTTGAGGGTGACATTACCGACAAAGCCGTCACAAACCACGATGTCCGTCGTCCCCTTGAAAATGTCGTTGCCTTCGACATTCCCGTGAAAATTTAAATCTCCATTTTTAGCCGCAGATCGAAGCAATTCAGCGGTTTTTTTGATAATTTCATTGCCTTTAATGACTTCTTCGCCGATATTGAGCAGCCCCACGGAGGGTGCCTCCTGGCCTGAGATCGCAGAGACCAGGGCCGACCCCATCACCGCAAACTGCAGCAGATGCTCTGGGCTGCAGTCCACATTAGCCCCAAGATCCAGCACCGTGGTGGCCGATCCAGCGGCATTGGGCAGTTGAGTGGCGATGGCCGGTCGATCTATGCCATCGAGGGTCTTGAGCACATAGCGGGCAATGGCCATGAGCGCGCCGGTGTTGCCAGCCGACAGGGCCACATCGGCAGCGCCGTCCTTGACCTGCTGCAAGGCCAGACGCATGGATGAGTTTTTCTTGCGGCGCAGGGCGACCTCGATAGGGTCGTCCATGTCCACCACTTCCCGAGCCTCGACCAACTGGCAGCGAGGATGGCTGGCCAAACTGGCCCATGCTGGCACCTCGGCCATAGCAGCCGGCAGACCTACGAGTAGCAACTGGGCCTGCTCGTGGCGGTGCAGAAAGGCCAGGCAGGCCGGCAGGGTGACGCGCACGCCGTGATCCCCGCCCATCACATCCACAGCAAGCCGGATCATGACGCGGTCAACCCGGATGAAAAGAAAGAGTCAGACAAAACAAAGGCCCGCAGGATGAGTGCGGGCCTCGTCAAGCGTGGTCAATCAGGCTTCAGACTTGGTCTTGAGAACCTTGCGACCCCGGTAAAAACCATTGGGGCTGATGTGATGGCGCAGATGCGTCTCGCCCGTGGTGGGCTCGACAGCGATGCCAGGCACGGACAGGGCGTTGTGCGAACGGTGCATGCCGCGCTTGGAAGGGGATTTTTTGTTCTGCTGAACGGCCATGGTCCGCTCCTTAAATTGAGAGGTAGTGTTTGCTGGGCAGCGCGTCGGCCTGAATCCGGCCTGCCCCCGAACTCAGGTCCTGGGACTTTCCCACGAATTCGGCCGTCAAAAACGGCCGGGCGGGATGTACGCGAAACGAAGATTATAGCTTGGCAAGACTGCACACGCCGAAAACCTTGAGCAGTCCTCTGAAAAGATGGCAAGCGCTCAGATTCGGCTCGGATGGCATCTCGCCGCCACCGGGCAGAGCTCAGTTGGACTTTTTCTTAAGCTGGGCCAGCGCCGCGAAGGGATGGGGCTCGTCGGCCACCACCTCCGCTGGATCGCTGTGGCCGAGCACCGGCGGCTGGGGGCAGGTTTCGTGCATGGGAACCAGCGGCAGGTCCAGCAGCAATTCGTCTTCCAGGAGGTAAAGCAGGTCAAACTGAGGCTCGAACACCAGCAAGTCCTCCAGGCTGTCGTCATCCTCGGCCTGCGCCACCTCCTCGCTTTCCACAAAGCGAAACCAGCGGTCAAGCTCCAGGGTCTGCTCGGCCGGCTTGAGGCAGCGCTGACAGCTCAGCGGCAGCCGGGCCTGAGCCAGCAAATGCAGCCACAGTTGCGGCGGCCCGCCTGCCTGCTCACGCTGCTGCACCCGCGCCTGCCACTGGATCGGCGGCGCAGGCGGGCCCGACAGATCAAGATCAGCTCGCAGTCGCGGCAGCTCCAGAACATCGGTTTTGCCCGAGACCAGTTGCCCGGTCTGGGCACAAGCCGTCAGATTGAGTTTGCGCGGGGACGTTTCGTCGGACATGCGCCGCAGTGTAAGAGAATCAGGGCCATGAACCAGAGCTCTTCCGCCGGATCCGGCCGCACTGATCGGGGCCTGATCCTGGCCTCAACCTCGCGTTATCGCCGAGAGCTGCTTGAGCGCCTGCGCCTGCCCTTCCAGGTACTGGCCCCGGGCGTTGACGAAACCCCTTTGCCCGGCGAGGCGCCGGCTGCGCTGGCCCGCCGACTGGCCTTGGCCAAAGCGCAGGCGGTGGCCAGACTGCACCCGCAGGCCGTGGTCATCGGTTCGGACCAGGTCGCCGATCTGGACGGTCACAGCCTGGGCAAGCCGGGCACCCACGACAAGGCCGTGGCACAGCTGCGCCTCATGCGCGGGCACAGCGTGGTTTTTCAGACCGCCGTGGCCGTGGTTTGCCAAGCCCAGGGCTATGCCGATGAGCGCCTGGCCGAGGTACGGGTGAGATTTCGGGACCTGAGCGATGCCGAGATCGAAAACTACCTGCGCGCCGAACAGCCCTATGACTGCGCCGGTAGCGCCAAAAGCGAGGGGCTGGGCATCGCCCTGCTGCAGGCTATAGACAGCGACGACCCGACCGCCCTGATCGGCCTGCCCCTGATCCGCACCTGCGAGTTGCTGCGCGCCGCTGGCATTGATCTGCTGGCCACATGAGTCTGGGCACGCTCTATTTGGTGCCGGCACCGCTGGACTTTGGCTGCGAGGAGCTGACGCCACTTTCCGAGGTCATGCCCGAGGGCACGCTGGTGCTTGCGGCCAGGCTCCAGCACTGGATCAGCGAGAACGCACGCAGCACCCGCGCCTACCTCAAACGGGTCGGACAGACCCACCCACTGGCCCTGCCGCTGCAGCAATTGCAGATTCAGGAACTGCCGCGCCAGGTGCATAAGCAGGGCGATCATGACGGCCAGTTTGACGCCCGCGGCCTGTTGGCGCCCGCCCTGACGGGCCAGGACATCGGCCTGGTCTGCGAGGCGGGGATGCCCGCCATCGCCGACCCTGGCTCCTCGGTGGTGCGTGCAGCCCATGGCCTGGGTCTGCGCGTCTTGCCGCTGGCCGGGCCCATGAGCTTGGTGCTGGCGCTGGCAGCCAGCGGCCTCAACGGCCAGAATTTCGCCTTCGTCGGCTACCTGCCGCAAGACGCCGCCGAGCGCAGCCAGCGCCTGCGCGCCCTGGAGACGCTGGTCTTCAAGACCGGCCAGACTCAGCTGTTCATCGAGACGCCCTACCGCAACGCGGCCTTGTATGCGGCGCTGCTGCAGACGCTGCAAGGCAACACCCGCTTGGCCCTGAGCTGCGGGCTGACGCTGGCCAGCGGCTGGAGCCGCTGCCTGAGCGTCCAAGAGTGGAAAAAGCAGCCGGCGCCGGCTTTGGCAGCGCCGACGGTATTTGCGATCGGGCGTTAACCGGGGCTGGGCTTAGCGCATGCTCGGCCCTGAATGCACCGCGCGCAACATCACTTCGCCGACCGCAGCGCCAAAACGCTTGGCCAGTCGCTCGGCCACGTTCTCGCGCTGGGTGTAATCAATGATGTCCTCGGCCTTGACGATTTCGCGCGCCACGAACTCCAGACTGCCCAGACGGTCGGCCAAGCCCTGATCGACCGCCTGCTGGCCGCTCCAGAACAAGCCAGAAAAGGTGTCGCTGTCCTCCTTGAGCCTGTCACCACGGCCCGCTTTGACCGCCGCGATAAATTGCTGGTGGATCTGATCGAGCATGCGCTGGGCATAGGCTCTCTGGCGATCCCCCATGGGGCTAAAGGGGTCGAGCAGGCCCTTGTTTTCGCCGGCGGTCAGCAGGCGCCGCTCCACACCGAGCTTGTTCATGAGGCCGGTAAAACCGAAACCGTCCATCAGCACGCCAATGCTGCCCACGATACTGGCCTTATCGACAAAAATCTGGTCGGCAGCCACAGCGATGTAGTAAGCAGCCGAGGCGCAGGTCTCCTCGACCACCGCATACACCGGCTTGTTGTGTTTGGCCTTGAGCCTGAGGATTTCGTCATTGATCATGCCCGCCTGCACCGGACTGCCGCCCGGCGAATTGATGAGCAGCACCACCGCCCGAGCCGCCTCATCTTCAAAGGCAGCCCGCAGCGAGACGGTCACCGCCTCGGCGCTGGCCGGCGACCCCGCCGCAATCTCGCCCAGAACAGAAACCATGGCGGTGTGAGGCGCAGACACAGCGGTAGGCGTTGCACTGCGCGAAAGCAGCACCCAGGCCAGCACCACCAGAAACAGCAGCCAGCCCAGCCTCAGGCCGTTGCGCCAGCGCCGCGCCTGCCTTTGCTCATGCAGCGTCGCAAAAGCCAGCTTTTCCAGCGTGGCGCGCTCCCAGTCAGGCCCGGCCTGCGCCTGCGCGCCGCTGGCCGCCGGGGGCACAGCCTGGCCCGGCTCGGTACTGGCTGGAGGAACGCCTTGCGACGAGCTGTAGGGGTCTTGCATATTTGTGACGCCGTGTTCAATAGGAGTACGGAATATTAGAACTCAAGGGGTCGGGCGATGTAGGTGGGGTGCCAAAAGACCACGCCCCGCACCTCGGAAACCGCGATGCGAATCAGCCCACCCTTGCAGGGGCCGCCCGCGCAGGCGCCCGTATCGGGCCGGTAAGCGGCGCCGTGGCTGGCGCAGAGCAGCCAACGACCGCTGTCGTCAAAAAAGCGGTCAACCTGCCAGTCCATCTCCATCGCCACATGGCTGCAGCGGTTGAGATAAGCCTGCACCTGGCCCTCAAAACGAATCACAAAGGCGCGGCAGGTCTGCCCTCCGTAGACCAGATCAAAGGAAACGGCTCGCCCCGCCTCGAGCAGATCGGCGC